>ERZ507075.136-NODE-136-length-61816-cov-16.5809_pt1 | contig 61816 bp, 68 predicted proteins | sample MGYA00512863_ERZ507075 | MGnify/ENA metagenome assembly ERZ507075 | reverse complement strand
TTATAAAATCAGGTTTTCAGCGGTGTTTTATGTTGTTTGACTGTCAAAGACGGGATTATACCATACCTGTTCCTTCTGAGTAAAGTATGCAGTTATGGCGTCATGCTTTGATTATTTTATTAAATGCAGTGGGTTCCTCAATCTGGAATACAGCGGAATAGGTAGTAATCAAACAGAGTAAGAATGGTTGGGGCGCAGAAGGAAATCATCAACAAAATGTTACAGACCATCTGGTCCAACAGACAAGTCCAGGTAACATTAGATTCTACAGAAGCAAACAGAAATATAACCTAGTTATACCAGTAAGAGATGGTTGTCACCATAAATGAAGAACAAAACCAACGGTAAGCGTCACTGGTTATTATTGTTGCTTTTCTGTTTTAAGTCAATCCTATTTTTCGGACTGCTTCATACTTTAAATGTCGCCGCTTTTAATAAGCAGAGGCCCGGAATTCAGCCAACGCAAAAAAATGCCTCCCAAACAGTAGCGATACCTGGGAAAATCTTTTTATGTCTATGTGAACAGATTTCAACCGATACTGCTTTTTTTGACGGGTGGTTAATCTATGTATATGCTGAATAATCCACAATGTTGTTTTTCTGAAATTATAAGGGGTGGAAGGAGGAGACTTTAGAGTGATTCTGGGAAAAACCGGGAAGAAAGCTTAAATTTTCATGTAAAATAAAAAAGCCCAATCGAAATTGAGTATTTGGGAGTAGTGGTGCATATAATATTGTAAAGCAACTTATTGATTTTTGCTTTACAATATGTTAAACTAATTATGAAAAAGGAGGTGGCATTTATGGCACAAACAATGGTTAATTTCCGTATGGACGAAGATTTAAAAAAAGGGATGGAACAGGCTTGTAAAGAAATGGGGCTTTCAATGACAACTGCTTTTACCATGTTCGCAGCCAAAGTTAGTCGTGAAAAAAGAATACCGTTCGAGGTTTCAGTTGACCCGTTCTATTCTGAAAGTAATATGAATTATTTGCGCTCTATTGTGGCTGATATAGAATCTGGGAAGGCTAAACTGGTAGAACACGATTTGATAGAGGATTGAGTGTATGAAATTACTTTGGGAAGAAAAAGCGTGGTAAGAATACTGCGAGTGGCAAAACGAGGATAAGAAAACACTCAAACGAATTAATTCTATAATTAAAGATATACAAAGAGGAACCTTCGACGGTATTGGTAAGCCCGAACCACTTAAAGACAACCTTAGAGGCTGGTGGAGCAGACGAATTGACGAAACAAATAGAATTGTCTATTGTGAGAAAGAAAATGCGATTATTATTGCGTCTTGCAAGGGACATTATAATGATTAACAAAAAATTTTGCAGAAAAGTTAAAACAGAATCCACAGTCTCGTCAACCACCCATGACTAAAGCCATATCTTTACAAGCCAAAAACCCTGGGAGACTCATCTCCCAGGGCCAAGGCATCTATTTCTCACGCCCTGAAAAGCACCCATTTTCAGGCCGCAAATCCACTCAATTTTTCCTCAAAAACCGCTACATCTTGTGGTTTTATCCTTCATTTTTCTCAAAAACCACATTTTGGCATCTAAACTACCGTAGCTTAATGTGGTGCTGCGGTGGAATAGATGCCAATCCAGAAATACTGAGCCTACAATACCACCAATGGTCGATTTCATATACTGTTGCAATGTTCTCATCCTATGAAATCGCTGCATCATATCCTGCTAAAATCATTTTAGCCTTTCGTACAAAACCGCATATTACATGGAACAATTATAGTAGTTCAGCAAAAATTCAATTTACTCTCCATCATCACATTCGATAAAATATAAAAACCAGCAAATTGCCAGTAGGTCGGCCGCCCCTCCCGGGGATAGGTTCTTACTTATAAACTGATGATCCAAATCTCTTATTATTGCCGCAGCCGGATATTTCTCCTTATTGAGAATTTCATTCAGCTGCTTTTTCACATCTATATACGTGGGATAATCAGATCTTGCAATGATATTCGTATCAACCGCTTCCGACAATAAGTAGAGAAGCGTAATGCTTCCCGCTTCATCCTTTGTATAGCCTTCTGCCAACGCCTTTTTCAATATTGGAAGACCTGTATTGAGAACGGTGGGAAATCCATCCGCCGCTTCTCCTCTGACACCCTTTATTCCATATTTCTTATAAAGCTGACATCCTGCTGTTGGCCGTTGCTGCTCTATATGGTTAAAAACAAACTCTGCATATGTCTTCGACAGGGTACCGCATTCCCCCAAAATCTGTTCTGCTGTAAGTTTTCCCCCGTTTCCTTTTAGCCTTCCAATCGCGCCGCAAATGATGCCTATTGAGAAAATAGCTCCTTTATGGGTATTCACATTTTGGGTTTCATTGAACATTGCACTTTCAGCATTCATTCCTTCATACTGCAATTTCCGAAATGTTTTCTCAGGTGTTTCCATCGCGGTTTCAATGCCGATTCGGAGCATTGATTTGAAATGCGGAATAAGAGCTACCGAACTATCGACAAAGGAATAAAAATCCATGTCATGATGCGAGCCGTTATTAAAACGATCCACCAATCCTGGTTTTGGTGATACAGAAACTTCGTAAAGCAGCGCCTTCATTGCGAAACTCGCTATCTTTTCTATAAAATTATTAAAAAAGTATTCTTCCATCATCTGAAACGTTTTCTTCTGAAGTTCCTCTGCCGGATGGACTCTGCGGGAAGAGCACCGATGAACGGGACCACCGCAAATCAAACACCTGCGTTCACTCAACCCCACTACTCCCCGTTCCATCTTTATTCCGTCATGAGCCAAAACATCAATATCAAAAAGTCTTCCCAGCGGATGCGTGTCTTCTATTTCTGACATGATACATTTTATTTCTATATTATCGCAATCCACAACAATAAAAGCTTCATTTCCCGTAGCCTCATGTATCTTTTCAAAAAAAAGAACTGCAATACCTCTAACTCTTAACTGATTAAAAATGCATGTTACTCCTTCTTCGAAGGTTTTCTGAATCAAATCAGAATTTTTCACCGGCCCCGCAATATTCAAAGTAAAACAGATTACGTTTTTTTCATATTTCCGTATTAATTCCTGCTGGCGGAATGCTCTTGCTTCCCTCGCTGCCATCATGTCTGTAACCTGTACTTTTCTGATTTCCATCTTCACACCTCTTTATAATCAGTAGTGTATGACGTCCTGCGCCTTTTGTATTGCTTCCAATACCGGACGCGCCTCCTCTGAGTAAAGATAATCCCATGTTGTTTTCGGAACAAATGGACAAACGCTTTCCAGCTGTCCATCGTGAATCCACTGTCTCACTTTACTGGCGCTGATTACTTCCTCATTTATCTTTTTCCGCGGAATTTCTTCTGCTTTAATGCCCACCTTATTCAACTGTTCCAGCATTACACGATTGTACATAGATGTTACCATACTTTTCTTTTCTTCTCCCACAAATCGATTCGTAATGCCAAGTTCTCTGGCAATTATTTTAAATATTGCAATGTCCAGTTTTGCGTGAGCCTCACATACAACTGCCTCTTCTTTAAGAAAATAACTGGGAAACGTTCCCTGTGAAATCATATACGGTCCGCTTGCATGACAAATCACATTTTTCAGATGCGCAGTTCCCTTTTTTACCAGGTCCTGTCGGACAGAAAATGGAAACATGCTGCAGTCTTCACTTACCACAAAAACATGAAGGATTTCACACTTTTTTGCCGCCTCCTCAATAAGAAACAGATGCCCCATTGTAAATGGATTGGCGTTCATGACTACCGCTCCGACCTGCTTTCCCAAAGACTCAACATCATGACTCTCTCGTTTCAAACTGTTTAAATAATTGGGAAATCCATTTTTCCTGTTCTCCAAAAAGGTAATCATCCCATCTACATTTGCAATTTCATAAAACCCCAGATCCTGAAAGAAACGGGCCTCCCTCATTTTCGTATAAATAAACAGATGCGTATTTCCCCTGGATATCTGATACTCTGTCAAATGCCGGATCAACAGACTCAAAAGCCCTCTCCCTTGATAGCGATGATCCACCGCCATACAGCGGAGAGTATTTCCAAAGCAGCTTCCCGTGGCCACCGGATTTCCAATATCATCTAATATGACACATGTATAATCCAGATTGCCATCCCTTTGAATTCCTTCCTGTTCCAGGAGCCGAGTCACTGCAAGATTCATTTTACTGTCTTTTTCAGAAATACCCTCCACCATATAATCCATTTCTATTTCACCTCTCGCACAACATCCATAATGGTTCCGTCGCGGCCCTCAATAATACCTACGATTCGTTCACCAAACTTAACCGGCTGCGGAGTGCCTACGATATCATACGCGATATCCCTTAATTCTTCAATTGTCCTCAGAGGAACACAATCGGCATTCTTTAACGCCTCCAACAAATCCTGTCTGGCCGGATTGACTGCCACTCCATAATCGGTTACTACCACATCAATGCTTTCTCCCGGGGTTGTCACTGTTGTCACATCCGTACAGATTGCAGGAATCCTTCCCTGAAGGAGCGGACATATCACGATCGTACATTTTGCGCCCTGGGCGGCATCAGGATGTCCCCCCTGGGCGCCTGTAATGATTCCATCTGAACCAACTACCACATTACAGTTGAAATGTGTGTCAACTTCCAATGCCGCCAACACCACATAGTCCAATTTGTTGACGAAAGAGCCTTTGTTAAACGGATTGGCGTAAGCGCCTGCACTGATTCTGTGATGATTCGGATGTTTTACGGAATTAACGGCAAACAAGTCAAAGTCCTGCGTATCAAGTAATTTTCCTACAAGACCTTTATCCAGCATATCGACCATTCCTTTGCTCATACCGCCCACAGCAAATCCCATCTTAATTTCACGTTCCTCCATAATCTTGGCAAGCAATGCAGCAGAAGCAATGGACGCTCCTCCAACTCCGGTCTGATAAGAAAATCCTTCTTTAAAATATGGCGTATTAATTACGACCTGGGTGCAGTAATCTGCCATCATAAGTTTTCTGGTATCTGTTGTTGGCTTTGCCGCCCCTGTCGCAATCTTTTCCGGAATGCCTATTGCATCCACCACACACACATAATCCACCCTTGTCATGGCAACATCCGCCGGAAAATTGGGAAAGGGAACAAGACAGTCCGTAACCGCAACCACTTTATTTGCATGCTGTCCGTCAACAAAGGAATATGATAACACACCGCAGTCGCTCTTTCCTCCAATGCCTTTGCAGTTACCGTAATCATCACATGTCGGCGCTCCGATAAATGATATATCTATGATTGTCTCCCCACTCTGGATTGCCCGCACACGGCCTCCGTGCGAACGCATGATTGCAGGCTTTTTCAGCTTTCCATGTGAGATGGCCTCTCCGATTTTTCCTCTGACTCCTGATGATTCGATTCCGGTAATTGTCCCATCCTCGATATATTCCAGTAATGGATCATGTGCTTTTCCAAGAGAGCTTGCACAAATTGTTACATCTTTGAGCCCCATATCATGGACTTCCTTCATAACCATGTTGACTACGAGATCTCCTTCTCTGAAATGATGATGAAATCCAAGTGTCATACCATCATGAGCCCCGCATTTTTCAAGCGCTTCCCGAATGGAAGAAACCATTTTACTTGTATTGTGATCCATGACAGGTTTTACAATCGGTCCCTGTTTTCTGTACTCAACACCTTCTTTATAGTTGTTGCCCTGAAACGGTTCCTTTCCCGTCAATTTGAGAATTTCATCCGGAATTTCACGTCCTACTGCATTTAACATCTCAAAATTCCTCCTTCAAAACTCCTGACGCTTTTGCCAGTTCAATGGTCCGCTTTGCTCCGTCATAAAAGGCAATATCTATCATTTTTCCATCCACTGTAAAAACACCGATTCCCAGCTTCTTTTTTTCTTCTATTTCTTTTACTACTTTCTGTGAAAAAACAATCTCCTTTTGTGTCGGTGTATATATTTCATGAACCGGAGCAATCTGCCGCGGGTTAATGATGGATTTTCCGTCAAATCCCATCAAATGGATTGTTTCTACATCCTTTTTGAAACCTTCCATATCGTCCAGATCGGTATACACGGTATCAAAACATTGTACACCTGCGGCCCGGGCTGCTATAATCATGTGCTGCCTTGCTCCCATAAGTTCCACCCCGGTACCTGTAATTCTTGTCTGAAGATCTTTTGTGTAATCTCCTCCGGAAAGAGCAATTCCAAATAGACGTTCGGAAGCATTGCAGATATCCAGCGCGTTTAACACACCTTTTGCCGATTCTAAAGCCGCCATAATCAAAACTTTCCCTCGCTCGATTCCAAATTCGTTTTCTGCCTCTTCCACCGCCTTTTCTACCCGTCTCACATCCTCTGCAGTCTCTGTTTTCGGAATGCGGATACCATCTGCACCCCCGGCTACTGCACACCGGATATCCTCTTTCCAGAGCTCTGAATCAAGACCATTGATTCTTACGATACACTCGATGCCCCTGTAATTAATCTCCCGCAGGGCATGGTACAAAGAAAAACGGGCTGCGTCTTTTTCTTTTTCCGCCACAGCATCCTCAAGGTCAAGCATGATACTGTCCGGCTTATAAATATATGGATCCTTAATCAGTCCTGGTTTCTGCGCGTTTAAAAACATCATTGTTCTTCTGAGTCTTTTTTTATTTGGATTCATTATCGAACCGCACCTCCCCATGGCACATCTGTTTTCTGTCCGGCGCTTCTGTACACAGCGCACTCCACACGTGCCTTAATTGTACAATCTAATGCTCCTTTGTCCACAATACTGATAAATACATCTTTCACATCCAGGCGCTCCAACGTCTCCCTGACCACTTTTTGTATCTGCTCTCCGAACTGATTCATAACCACACTTTCAAGCTCCAATTCCACGCTGCCGTTACCCGGTTCAACCGTCACCATACAATCGCTGGACTCGAGCGTTCCGGCAATTGCCGCTTTGTCAATCTTCATCTTTTCACCTTCTTTTTAACTTTAATAAAACAACCCGCCAAGATTAAACACACCAAGCGAAGAAAGAATTACATTTAAAAGTACATTTCCTACCGAGAGAAGGAACAGCGTCCGGAACATCTTGTTCAGTTCAGCCGTACTGGTTTCTCTTGCCGCAGAATAAGATGACATAATAATTGCACCTCCGGTAGATAAGGGGCTGATTGCCGCTGCAAATGATGTAGCTGTTATTGCTGAAATCAGTTCCACGTAATTGACGCCGCTTCCAAACTTTTCGCACACCTCTGCCGCAATTGGATATAAAGTCGGCATAACAACCCCCGTTGTAGAACTGACCCAGGACAAGATTCCCGAGGTGGCCGCCAGTATCGGAACCGCTGTCTTTTCAATCATAAATCCTGTCAGGAAATCGGAAACCAAGGTAATACCGCCCAGTGTATCAATCACGTTAATCAGGACACCAACTCCACATATAAACACAAGCGTCCCCCACGGAATTCCTTTTATTGCTTTCTTTTCATCAACAACACCAAGAAGAACTAAAACAGCAGCTGTGGCAAATGCAAACAAACCTGTGTCAAGCTTAAATCCGATACAGCATACAACCATTACAACGATTGCCGCGATCGTAAGCAGCTGATCCCGATTAAACTTTGGAATGTCTGAAAGCTTCAGCGGATTGTCCGCTTTTACTTTATAACCTTTATACAGTATGTATACAACAAGTGTAAACAAGAACCCTGAAAGCAGTGTTGACAAAAACAGATGAAGGCCAAATCCACTGTAACCCAGAGGCTCCGAAAGATTTTTAGCTAAAACACCCGTCAAAGAAAGAACCGATGCACATCCGGCATTCGCCCCCAGTTTTGCATAAAGAGACGTTGCCATAGGATTGATATCCATTTCAAAGGCCAGATACATAGCAAATGTTGTCATCAAAATGCCTGCCGCAATATGCCCCGGACCGATTGCTGAAATGAATGCCGACAAAAAAAACATCAGAATCGGAATAAGGATTGTCCGTTTTCCTACAAGTGCAACCACCTTCTTAGAAAACAGATCCAATGTTCCATTATTGGATGCCATACCAAACAGGAACGTAACACCCACCAAAGTCACAAACATGGAACTGCTGAATCCTCCCACAATCTCTTTTGCCGACATGCCTCCAAATGTTCCGAGCGCAAATGCAACACCAATAGAAAGGAATCCCAGATTTACTTTTCTTATAAAACCTATTGCCACTACCACTACAAGCACAATAAGCGAAATAATTGAAAGACTCATAATATTTCCTCCACACATTTTAAATAGCGATTCTTGTTCCGGCTAAAACCGTACTCTTGCTACCCCTTCCATAATCAGATTCGCAGTGCGAAATCCAAACGTATCTTTGATTTCAGGAATCTTATTATGCTGCTGAAAGTCAACCCCGCATTCTAATATACCACCGGGATGTCCAATTCGTATATACTGCGTATCCATATGTTCTGAACACACCTGATTCACTATGCTGCCGGGAACCACAGCCGCTGCTGCAGTACACATGGCACCCGTCATGGCATAGCTGGGATGTGCTTTCTGCATAGACATCATTCTGGAGACCAAATCAATACTTTCCTGTGTCACAGTCTCTCCATCCATGGTCTTATACTCTTTGGGCTGAGCTACAAATGCCATTTTGGGAATTCCAGGAGTCTCCCAGGCGGATTTCTGGTAATCGTCAATCAATCCCAGCTTCACTGCCGCAAGTCCCCGAATCTTTTCCAATAAAGCAAGTACTTCATCATCTGCATTCACAGCATCCGGAAGTTCCTTTCCCGTAAGTCCTATGTCCTCCGCCTTCACAAACACAAGAGGGTTTGCCGCATCAATAATGGAAACTTCTACATTTCCCAGTCCCGGAACTTCCAGTACATCAACTGCATTTCCTGTGGGCAGCAATCCCTTTCCCAATGTTCCCGCCGGATTTACAAATTTGAGTTTTACCGGTGAAGCCTTACCCGGCACTCCTGCTATACTAAAATCGCCCTCATATACCACATTTCCATCTGAGGTCTTGATATCAGCAACAATCAGCTTATCCGTATTCGTATTATATATTCTGACTGATGTTTTATCATTTTGTACTTTAATCAAGCCTTTTTCAATGGCAAACGGTCCAACACCCGATGAAATATTACCGCAATTTCCTTTGTAGCTTACGATTGGTTTATCCACAGATACCTGTGCAAATGTATAATTTACATCTGCGTCAGGTCTGGGAGAAGGACTTACAATGGCCACCTTACTCGTCACGGACTGTCCGCCGCCCAGTCCGTCTATCTGGTTCTTATCCGGACTTCCCATCATTCTGAGCAGTACATCATCCCATTTTTCGCGATCATCCGGAAGATCACTCTCCAAAATATAAACCCCTTTGCTTGTTCCGCCCCGCATAATAGTTACCGGAACATGGAATAGCCCTGTTTCTTTATTTAACATCAGATTCCCTCCTGCTGTTACTGAACAGAATTATGTTTGCGATTGTAATTTATCAAAGAACCACAGCGGATAATTTCTTTTTCTTCCTCTGTCAGCGGCTCAATTGCCAGTGATAATTTTCTTGTTTTATCGCCAATAATAAATGCCGTAATTTCCTTCATGTCGGTGTTAAGCGCTTTTTTAATATCAGGTACAAATATATAATCATCCTCTGAAAAATCGGCAGGACCATTCAAAATAAAGGGTACCATTCCCCAATTAATCAAATTCGAGCGATATCGCTTTGTCGCATATTCTACTGAGATATTCGCTCCGCCAAGAAGCACTCTCTGGCAGGATGCCGCCTGTTCACGTGCCGAACCGTCTCCCGGCTTTACCGCATATATTGTACTTGAAAGATCAATTGACTCATCCTCTACTTTTTCATATCCCGGGATCGTATGTATTTTATCAAGAATTTCTCTGATTTCTTCAGGACAATTCCCTTCTTTTCTTGCCTTTTCGTTATTCATCACCGCTTTTGCTTTCCCTACATACTCCGGCACCCGTCTGCTTAATGTAAACTCAGCCAGCCCCATAGGATTGGATCGGAATGAACCGGTTTCTCCGGACGGGATAAGTTCATCCGTTGTTGTTACAGGATCCGTGATATACGCGCATACCTTTAGAAGCATATTCTCATTTAACTCCGGAAGCTCGGGCCAGGCCTTAATATTGGGACCACAGATAAGTTCCTCTTCCGGATTGCCCTTTCCAAACCCCTGATAAACTCTGTTCGCATATACTTTGGAATCATAATGATACTCAGGACACTCATAAACATATCCCAATTCATCCGCCGCTGTGATTCTTCCCCGGTTGGCTGAAGTTGCCGCAACAGAACGCGCATCCATCAAGGCTACACTTGCAATCTGTCCATTACCCGGCTTAGATCCCTCACGATTGGGGAAGTTTCTTGTCGTATGTCGAACCGCAAACTGTCCATGCGCCGGTGTATCTCCCGCACCAAAACACGGCCCGCAAAATGCAGTGCGAATTGTCGCTCCGGCAGCAGCCAATGTCTCAATTGCTCCTTTCTTTAAGAGATCCATCATAACTGCCTGAGAGCTTGGATAGACACTCAAATTAAACGCATCATTCCCTGTGGATTTATTTTCCAACAGATAAGCAGCCTCCATAATGTTCGAATACGTTCCTCCAGAACAGCCTGCAATTGTTCCTTGATCTGCATACAAAGCTCCATCATGGATTTTCCCTCTAAGGTTCAACTGCAAATCCGGATTTTTAATTAATTTTTTCGCATTTTCTTCCACTTCGTGAAGAATGTCATCCAGATTTTCATTTAATACACGAATTTCATATCCATTTGAAGGATGGAACGGCAATGCAATCATGCTGTGTATGGCAGACAGGTCGATGTAAATGCATCCTTCATAGTATGCAATCTTTTGGGGCTCAAGTTTTTTATATTCGTTGCCTCTTCCATGAGCAGCCAAATACTTTTTCGTATCTTCATCGGTTCTCCAGATTGAGGAAAGACAGGTAGTTTCCGTAGTCATTACGTCAATACCATTTCTGTAATCCGTACTCATTGACGAAACACCCGGTCCAACAAATTCCATCACCTTATTCTTCACATATCCATTCTTAAAAACTGCTGTAACAATCGCAATCGCAATATCCTGCGGGCCGACTCCCGGGTTGGGCTTTCCGTCTAAATATACAGCAATGACTTCCGGATACTTTATATCCCATGTCTCTTCCAAAATCTGCTTTACCAGTTCCCCTCCGCCTTCTCCAACAGCCATCGTTCCAAGCGCTCCATAACGTGTATGTGAATCAGAGCCGAGAATCATCTTGCCACATCCCGCTTCCGTCTCCCGCATATATTGATGAATCACACCCATATGCGGCGGAAGGTAAATTCCGCCATATTTTTTTGCGGCAGTTAATCCAAACACATGATCATCTTCATTAATCGTACCTCCCACTGCACACAAACTGTTATGGCAGCAAGTCAAAACATAAGGAACCGGAAACCGCTCCATCCCTGATGCACGCGCTGTCTGGATAATCCCCACATAAGTCAGATCATGGCTGGTAATTGCATCAAACCGAATTTTCAAATTCTCTTTATTTGTTCCGGTGTTGTGAGCCTGTAGGATACCATAGGAAATTGTACCTTCTTTATACTGTTCCTTTTTTTCCAAAAATTCTCTTCCGGCATCATTTTCTTCAACAATCGTTTCACCCTCCAGAAGGAACACACCCGAATCATATAATTTCATTCTTCTCTATCCTTTCACTGATAATGAATTCAGACTGGCCAGATCTGTTTTCTATATCCATATTGTATATCTCTAAATACAATGTGTAAAATTCATATTTTTTATTTATTTCATTCATTAAAGCTATGTTTATATCTATTTTTCACATGATTAAACTCGATTTTTTGTTGATTTTTTCTAATTTCCTTCTGATATTCACTTAATATCCTAATTTACTAAATATACATATTTTTCATAAAAACTATAGTTTGTAACTATTTCTTGTCAACACAAAATAAAACGATTATAATACATATATCGTTAAACGTTTTATATTTATCTACATATTAATAAATTTACAGAAAGGAATTCTTTCATGGATTTTCGAGAACTGAATTACGTCCTTGCAATTGAAAAATATCATAACATTACCAAAGCTGCTGAATCTCTTTATGTGAGTCAGCCGACATTAAGTAAATTTCTTGCAAACCTGGAACACGACCTTGGCCAAAAACTTTTTAGAAAACTTGGAAATAAGTACATCCTGACTTTTGCCGGACAAAAATACGTAGATACGGCAAGAGAAATCCTTCTTTTGAAATCGAATTTGGACATCGAGCTTGCCGACATCCTGAAAAAAGATGTAGGTGTTCTCAACGTAGCTTTTCCACGCATGCGGTGCACCTACATGCTTCCGGCTACATTACCTGTATTTCAGGCTGAACACCCCAATATTAAAATAAATGTCTTTGAGGGAAGTTCTGACGAAAATGACAAACTTTTATTAGAAGGAAAAGCTGAAATCGCATTTTACAGCAAGCCGGAAACGCTGAATCCATTAATTGATTATGACACCATACGTAAAGAAGAAATGCTCATCTGTCTCTGCAAAGATCATCCGCTCGGCAGGTATGCACAGCCCAATCCCTCCAGCAGGTATCCACGATTAGATCCGAAATTATTGAAAAACGAATTGATTCTCCAACTGATGCCTGAACAGAGAACACGACAGATTACCAGCCGATATTTCAGCAACATAGGTCTAAACTTTGAAAATGTCATGACAACCAGCAGTCTGCCTGCAATCATGGAACTGGTTTCCGTTGGCTATGGAGCCTCATTTATATTCGAGACCCATCTCATGCACCATCATTTTACCAAATCCATTGACTGCTACAGTTTCGGTGAACCCCAAACCTTATCCGACTTTGTTGTAGCTTCCAGACACGGAAGCTATCTTCCCTCCTATGCTCACGATTTTATTAAGATTGCTCGAGATCTTTTTAATAATAACAATTTATAGATACTCCGAATTATACTCTAGTGCCCCATCCTGGATTTCAAGCGGATTCGGGAATCTGCTGGCTGGCCTTGATATGCCGCATATCAGGTTTCATGACCAGCCTTAGCAACTACCTTTTTGGAGATTGCCTTGACCACGAGTCTTATTCTAAGATGCGCGTCTATCTCTGTCATTGATATTTTCATGGCTCCCAGGGCGTAATCATTTATCCACCCTCTTGGCACTTGATTCGCTTTTTACTGCTATTGCGCAGCCATTGGCATATCTCGTGAAACTGAGTCCTCTTGCTTCAAGTTCATTGTCCGGTTCTTTCAGCATAATGGTTGACAACAGGGAGAGGTGGATAGATCTGTCCTGCGGTATCTTACCTTAATAGGGTCAGTTATCGTAATTAGGGACTGGAATTTAACTGGTGGTTAATAATCCTCATCCAAACATTACCTTATATTGACCCCAGATATATAAAAATCCCCGGGAGACTCATCTCCCAGGGCCAAGGTTTCTTAACGTGGTGCTGCAGCGGAATAGATGTCTGCATCTACATTATTTTATTGATACATTGGAATACTATCTATCCCTTAACTATCCAATCACCTGAACGGTTATTTCCCCTTCTTACAATATATCTGATGACAATATATCCCTTATCCTGCAATTCTGCAATCATCCTTTTACAGTGCGCAATGAAACTCCTAACTCCTTTTGTAATTCCTTTTGTGTGACTCTTGCATTCTGCTTCATAATGGTCAACACTCTTTCTTCAGGAGACGTTACCTTAATTCCAATAATGGTGCCAATGGTGCCAGAATTAGTGCCAATGGTGCCAGCTTGGATTAATGACGGCTGACTGTACATATTTATACGGAAATCCCCGTCAAAATCGATTAGCTCTGGTTCTGGAAGAAAATGAGCATTGATGTCCTGCAAATCTTCTGGCTCGCTGCTTTCGATATAGCACGGGATATTCAGATTGTACTCATTGGTAACATTGACTTCCTCATCAGGCACAAATCGGGCATACTTGGGATTCGACTCATCCATGGCGAGGAAAGTAGTCACGATTTTATGAATATCCTGTTCCCGCAGCCGGTTCTTGTTGCCGTCCTTTACATAGCCTTTGCTGGCGTCTCATAAAAATACCGGTGCGCTCTGCAGTATCTTCCTTTTCCAGCACCAGGATGCAGGCAGGAATCCCCGTTCCATAGAACAGGTTAGCAGGCAGACCGATAATGCCCTTGATATAGCCCCGATTAATGTTCTTTTTGCGAATGTCTGCCTCGACGTTACCTCGGAACAGCACACCATGAGGTAGAATGATCGCAGCTTTGCCGTTGGACTTCAAAGATTTCAGAACGTGTAGCAGCCAGGCATAGTCACCGTTTTTCTCCGGCGGCACGCCCAACACCGTTTCGCTGTATCGGCTGTACACATCAGGAATGGTAATGCCATCCATCCAAGATTTATCCGAAAACGGTGGATTAACCACGATATAATTAAACGTTTTCAGTAGTTCAGGGTTGTCTTCCTCTTTGTACTTGGGTGCAGACAAGGTGCTTTTATTGCCGACAACAACACCGGCCCCTTTGTTGTGCAGAACCAGGTTCATGCGGCCCAAACCGGCGGTGGAGTTATCCTTTTGTGGAACGGGCATCCAGCGGCTACCAGCATACCACCCTTCAAGACAAATCTGTCCCGATACTCAGAAAAAGAGATGCGCTCCAGAAAGCGCTCCATCATATAATTTCTCATTAAAATATGTGCATCTGCAGATTTTTCTTTCGACAGATTGCGGATTAAGTCTTTCAGCTGCCTTGCCGTTCTTATCATAACAGTACCTCCAAATATTGCCTTAAAACCTTTTCTACATGAAACAGTTCCGACTCTGAAGTTTAAAGGGGTTTAACTTATTGACATTGGTTAATGAACAGCCATACCTCTATAAGAGGCTTTCTGCAAAGTTCTTATTGTAATCAACCCAAAAATAACTGAAATGGATATGCCAAATATGCGGATAGCTGACACCATCCGCATATTCCCTATTGTATGGATGATATAATTCTTAGCCAAATTAATCCAAGATACTATATGCTTCATCATTTGAGGGACATCATTACCTACATACTTAAAGTATCAATTCCCTGCGTCGTAGACGCCATAGCCTCGTCCAGCCGCACTGCCTCCCGGACAATGACATGCAAAATATCAAACGCTTCCGGAACATCTGCAAGCTTCTAATGAAGCTCAATCATTTCCTGCTCTTCCATCCCCATCCTCTGATGCAGTTCCCTGCATCGCCCAAGTACCGCCTTCCACTGCGTGTCACCTAAATCTTCTGGTTTTTTCATGGCCAATACATTGTCAAATGATACCTCCGCATGGTTCATTGCCTTATACGCTGCCTGCTGTAATGTCTCATCTTGTTCTGAAGTCTGGGACGGAATATCCTCGTCTTCTGAAAAAGCATGGTCATGGTCCATCAGTGGATATAAGCCCTGAAGCTTTCCGCTCCTGTTATCCATGTAAAATCCAAAATTGGCTCCATGGCGGTCTTCATTTCCAAGTATATAATCTGCTATCTGCATTTTATAATAATTGGCTGCATCCATCTCCTTTACCATATCATATTCATTTTTATCGTGGTAACTGCAATATACCTGAAAATCTTCCCATGGAACAAGAGCGGTTTCTTCGGAGGATATAATACGGCATTTTACTATTTTTTCTCCGCTTTTATATATTTTTTCTATATGATTCCGGTCTGCTATCTTCTCCAGGCTGCTGTTTTCAGCCTCGATATAGCTTACGTGGGGAATATGAAGCGCATCCAGTATCCCGCTGGCCGGCAATTCCTTTTTTCCGACTTTATACAGATAGAGTCCGTCCGCCTCCCTGATCCAGGCTTTGGCCGCCATCCCCTGAGCAGTAAACTCCGGTGTGTGAATCTTCTGTACAAGTGTGTGGAACGTCTGGTTGGTACCAAGAAGAGCTGTTGATATGACTGCTTTCTCCCATGGATTTTCAAACAGGCTTACCTGTTCCCATGTAAACGTTTCTTCGGCGTCTTTCATCCAGTAACAATCAGAAAGGGAAGCAAAATGAAATAATCTGGCTATCATATAAGGATTACTTTGGCTGATACGAAAACCGGCCAACAGCTTTTTAGCATTGGTTCTGCCTATGTTCATGGTACGGTTCTCAGTCCAGCCGTGCATGACATCGTCGTAGTTTACATCCGGATAACGCAGCGAGATGGGAAGTAACTCATAGTTCAGGATCTTACATCTGTAATCTTCTATCTCCAATACAGGAACGTCTTTTAGCATGATATATGTTTTATTCATTGCCGCTCACCTCTCTTCTCTTGGATATGGAATAATCGTTATGTGGGTTTTATTATATCATTATTTTTACGCATTATCTATTTCTTTATTGAGACAAATGCTTATTCTAATCGACATTATTTCCAGTTATACATTCTCTTTTTGACATTGCTGGCGGAAAACATAGATTCACTACGCGTCCCTGTATCTCATAATCTATGGCCGGTCGGCTTTCCGTCCCCTAACCAGCTCTAATCGCAGCCCCATATATAATGTCGTTGGTAACTATCAGGTGCATACTTACCATATGTCGTGTCAGGGGGCAGACCGATACGAATATAAATTCTCATCCGCAGCCACACAAAACGGAGCTTCCGTTATGCTGTAATATGCTTCCTGAAATGTTTTTTTCAGCCCCTTTTCTTTAAGTCTCTTTAAAAAGTACTCCCCTGAAACACTCCTCAACCTATTTACCCAACATCTTTTTCTGAGAAATACAAAAAGCCCCGGGAGAATCATCTTCCAAGGCCAAGGCATCTTATAGTTTCCTCCATCATATCTCCAGCCAGACAGCATTTAAACCACTGTAACCCAATGCCATTACAATAGAAAAAGCTTACTTAACAGAGAATGACACTTCTATCACCCCTACTTCATATACCGCTTAAGCTCTTCATAAAAATTCTCTCGCGTACCGGCCAATAATACAACCACTAGCTTATCATCTTCTTCATAGATGCGATACGCTATTTCATAATTGGTCCGGTTATAATAAACATCATATCCATAAATACCGGTTAAATCTCCCACCTTTGCAGACCCACAAAAGGGATTTTCTGCTATGCTGCAAAGCGCTTCCTGAAACGCCTTTTTCAGCCCCTTTTCTTTAATCTTCTTAAAATATCTTTGAGCGGCACTGGTATATCGTAATTCATACATCTATTCGCCCTCCGCACCAAAAAGATTCTCCATCGGAATGGCTCTACCCTGCTCTGCAATGCGGTCTGCTTCTTCGATTAAATGTTCCACAGCAGGCCGAATCTTTCTGCTCTGCGCTTTAAACCTTGCCAGGAGCTCTGTTCCCGAATATCCCTCCTCAATCAAATCCGCAAGAATCTGTTCTGCAAATTCATTGCCATCCATACGGACGGGCCGAAGAAAAATGCCTCCATTTTGCAGAATGCATTCCGCTTCCCCATCAAATCCAAGCACTTCAAAATATTTCTGTGGTATCGTAATCTGCCGCTTTGAAGATATACTAATGATTTTATGTTCCATGACCGACTCACTCCTTGCTGTAATTGCCATTTGATTCACTCCTCCTTTCTATGATATTCTGTATTTTCCGATTTATACCTTTTTCTTGGTTTCTTTGCTTCTATTTTATCACATTATTAGCAATTATGTCAATCTGTCTCTTGTCAGGTAAAACCGAAAAGGGCCAGAACTATTAGTAGCTCCTTATCGCCTGTCGATAGGCCTTTCCATAACACCTATTGGAATTCGCCACTAAAATTAGTATAGCAGAATAACAAAAGGAACACACAATTTGAAATTTGGGGCAGCCGATTCACCTCCATTCCTGCGTCTGCCCCTTCGTCAACCGCTGTGCAAACAGCCTGGAAATTGTTACCATACAAGAGCAAGTCATTCCTTCTTGCCATTATTGAAGATGAAATGAGTATTTAACAATGTTCAAAGGAGCCAAGTCATTATATCTTCGCATTAATTTCATTCAGCTTATGCTGACAACTTGGAAACACGCTTTTGGTTTTCGTCACCTTCCTGTACTGGCAATTCAGCCCCTCAATGATATTGGTCGTGCTATCACGATGTCGGTATAGCACGACCAATGCGATTGAGAGTCTGAATGCTGCCTACCGAAAGCTGTACCGCCAGAGAAGTGTATTTCCAAGCGATACGGCCCTTTTGAAGGCGTTGTACCTGTCTACGTTTGAGGCCACAAAGAAATGGTCGATGCCGATCCGGAATCGGGGACAGGTTTATGGAGAACTAAGCATCATGTATAAAGGCCGGCTGCCTGAATAAGCCAATTTACCGTATGCTCCACAGGCGGATTTCTCGCCTGCTCTTGACATGCAACAGTAGTTGCTGTTATATATAAAGCAAGAGCTGAAAGCCCAAAAGGAGCTTTCAGCCTGATTATTATCATAGAAGATCCGTATTTACAGACTTTTCTTCACACACGTGGGTGCGGCGGGACTACACCAATTGGATTGTTTAATTATTATATAATGATTGAACCATAATTTCTCAAATATGCGGATAGCTGACACCATCCGCATATTCCCTATTGTATGGATGATATAATTCTTAACCAAATTACTCCCAAATACTTTGTACTTCACCATTTGAGGGACGTCATTACCTACATGCTTAAAGTATCAATTCCCTGCGTCGTAGACGTCATAGCCTCGTCCAGCCGCTCTGCCTCCCGGGCAAAGACATGCGAAATATCAAATGCCTCCGGAACATCTGCAAGCGTACAAACACTCACACAGTAATTAATCCATGGATATCTTTTCGTTATCCGATACACGATGCTCATTACATCAGGTTCTGACATCGGCATAAGGGTATGATATCCTGAGCCCTGGATATGTTCAAAGCCATTTTTCTTAAAAAAGCTCCTGACATCATGGTATGCATTAAGCCAGTCCCCTTTTTGTATAATGTATTTTCAACGCGTTTGTATCCAGGCCAAAATTTATCCCTTTCTTTTGCTGAACATACCATACACTCCTCTTAAAAGAACAGACAACGACCTCTGTTAAAAAAGCCGCCATCCATCAGGAAGTGGCGCAACAGCCACAGCAGATTTGTTTATTTTCCATGTACCTTTCCTTCATTTTGCGTTATACGCTTTGCATGATTTCAACAATTTGCTCCCGCACCTCGGAATATCGTTTTTCTGGAATTGGGATTATCATGCCTGTAACCATGGTAATGTGACAGCGTTCCACAGAGGAAATAAACTCGCAGTTCACCAGATACCCCCGATGCGGCCTGCAAAAATTTTCCGGACACAGGGGTGCTACCTCTCCAATAATCCGTTTGATCGTCACGCTCTTATCCACAAAATGAACGACTGTGTGCTTCCCGATTGCTTCCATGTACACCACCATATCAGAATCAATATACTGCAAGCCCGTGTCATTGCGCAGCTCTATTTTTTTGTGCCGCTTTTTCACGCTGCTTTCAGCCACTAACTTTTGCACGTAACGATACGTTTGTACGCTGACCCTGACAGGGAACACCTCATCCTCCATCAATTCATTCCATTCGTTTGATACGTGTAAATGCGTTATTTTTACAATCCTGTTTTTGCCGGACTGTCTGAAGTGAACGGTCACCCTTTGATATGCAGCAGCCACTTTATCTGTGTCCTGCCCGGTATGAGCAGAAAAGCGGCCCACTACAATACAGCTGTCCCTTCCTGCCTGAAGCGGATAAAATTCAATATTTTCCATGTCGATACGCGGCATAATAAATCCATCTTTGAAATAGCTTTTTAACGCTATCTTACCAAACACAAAAATGTTCCCCGGGCCAATCCACATGACATCGGTGTCAAGTACGGAAAAGAACGGCTCTGTGTTAAGATGATAATATTCACGAAACATATATTCGGTGTACTGCACCACATTTTCCATTGTCAATTCCACTCTGCGCCCTCCGTCTGATTGAATCTTCTTATTTCTATTTTGCCGCAGTTTCTGTTCCTTTGCAAACAGTTAAAGCGTTTTGGCCGTTCTATTCTGCCAAATCAGCGAAGCTGTCATCGGCAAGCTGCGTCACAAACTCCTGCGTACTCTCAGTAAAGGCAACCTGGGCCTCCGCATTTTTATTTATCAGAAATTCGCTCAGTCCATATTTTCTTCCGTTATCCGACCAGTCATAGGTATAGCCCAGCCGGGTCCATGGATAAGCGCTGTCAAAATATGACCAGATGATGTTGCCGTCAAACCAGGTCTTAAAATCCTTATCCACATTCTCATCAAGCTTCGTGTTCATGCTGTCAATGGTGGGATCCGGTTGATAGGCGGGGCGGACCACATCTTCGGGACGCACCCACAAGCCGGTGACCGTGCTGTGATTTGAATCAGGCGGGAAGCCGATTAACTGCTTCAGGCGCAGATTCCAGTCAGTGACCACAGCTTTCCCGGCATCGTATTTGCCCTGCAGTTCCCGGCCGGTGAAGGTCCAGACCGGCCCCCATTCCAGCGTTACCGTCTGTCCGGCAGGGTAACTGTCGGGATAGTTGTGCCATGTCAGCAGCAGCACCCGGTCGCCTGCGTCATTCCATGTGACGCGCGAATCCTCCTTGGTTAAAGTAATCAGCGGCATGATCTCGTCCTTATCCGCAAAAGCGGCGTCCTTTACCGCTGCGTCATAGAGCTCCTGAACGGTTCGCTTCGCGCCGCTTTCCCCGGATGACGGCTGACCGGATGCTTCTGAAACAATGCCTGACGCATGGTTTGGAAGCACGCCGTTTCCCTGTAAAGCCAATGTCAGCCCCGCGCCCACGGCCAAGCCGATTACCAGCAGAATCACTGGCAGCAGCCAGCGTGATATATTTCGTTTTGTAGATTGGTTCATTTCTTCGTTCCTTCCACTCCTGTTATTTGAATTTTTTACATATCGTCAAGATATTTTTTCCGTTTTGAAACTCATAAGAAATATCATCCATCATTTTTTGCGCGAGAAATACGCCAAGGCCGCCGATTTGCCGTTCTTTTGCACTGACGGTGACATCCGGCTTCTCTTTTTCCAAAGGATTGTAAGGCTTGCCTTCATCCACAAATCCGATTACAACCTGAAGCGGATCTCCCCCCACCGCACAGCGGATCGTGGCTTTTCCCGTTTTGGGATGGTAGGCATAGTGGGCGATGTTTACATAGATTTCCTCCACTGCCAAATCGGTCTGCATGATTACCTTTGGCGAGCAGCCGGCCTGTTCAAGCTGCCCGTTCACAAAATCCGTTACAGTATCCAGGTTCTCAACGGTTGCGTCCACAGTCAATTCCATCATCTGGATTCCTCCCTTCCGCCAGCTTCAGAACCAGCATGGTAATATCGTCAAATTGTGGCTCTTTCCCTACAAACGCATCCACATCGCACTTGATGGAAGCCAGCAGCTGTTCCGACGTGTCATAAGCCGCTGCATTTAAGCTGTCCCTAAGCCGTGTTTCTCCGTAAAGCATTTCCTCTGAGTTGGCAGCCTCGGTCACGCCATCGGTATAGAGATAAAGCGCACCTCCGGGGTTTAGCTGTAATTCACCGGATTAGTAGCGGGTGCCATCCATGCCGGCGTCATGGAGGCATAGATGTCAAATTCTGGCCGCTCGGGGAACGCAGGGAAAACGCAGGGAAGCATACTTGACTGAATATGCGCCGCTACACCCAGCTCCGCCCGGTTTTTCATGGCCTGGGTGGACAGCGCGATGCCCCGGAAAATAGACCAGTACATCAGGATATAGGCGAAAAACAGACAGCCGGTCACAACAATGAAGATGAACCGGTTTTCCATATTCGTAGAATCCGGTGACATATAAAACGTAAACAGAACGGAAAGCTGTAGGGCGAACACAATGGTGGACAGAAAAGGCACCTTTACAAAACCGTCCATCCGTCCATCAGGCGTATCCACCAGCTTCTTCAACCGTCCGCACAGATAGCTCCGATACAGCCAGAAACAGATGCCAAGACAGATTCCAAGAAGCAAAAGTGCCAGCCATGTCTGAGGCGGGTCAAAGGCCAGATTCTTTGCATCGCCTTTTTGAAAAGGGATCTTGACAAGCGCATATAAATAACGGTATATAAGCGTAGCCACAAGGCCGGCCAGCAGTGCGGCGAATGCCTTAGCCGAGCGGCCCTGCCGGTACAGCCAGATACCACCGGCATAGGACATTGCCATAGGCAAAAGTCTCCTAAGCGTATTGCAAAACAGATAGATACCATTGAAAACCAATGAAAGCAAGACATCATCCTGCCAGCTTCCTTCTCTTGGCGCCAGAACATGAAGAACCAGCATCCCCGACCCAAAGGCAATAAGCTGATAAATAAGAGCCGTGGAGAGAATCACACAGACCCATTTCCAGATACGTGTCTTTCTGTCTGCTGCCGTTCCCAGCGTCACTTCCATAACTGCCATGCAGAAAATGCCTACCAGAACCTGCTCGGCTATGCCCAGCACATCCACCATTTGCTTCAGTTCCAACCAAACCATTTTTGTTCCCTCGTTTAGGATTCTCTGGGTTTGTAGATACAAACTACTTTATCATCACTGCTTTTATGATAGTGCACTGTAATTGGAAAATTCCGGCCGGTAGCCCTGGTTACTCTATCGTTGGCCATGGCCTGCTCTTCGAAATGAAAATCATCAGCCGTCAGTTCAAATCCGTTCTCCTTAGCCAGTGTAATAACTGTCTCGGCCAGCGTCTGATCAGTGGAAACTTTTTCTAAAAATCTTTTCAAATTTTCTTTTGACATTAAAATTCCTCCTATTATTTTAAAAATCACCCACTTTGTTGCCGAAATCACTCGGCAAATCTCTCAAAATTTGCGGCGAAGCCGATTGATTTTATTTTCATTTTCAGGAGGTGATTTTTTTGATTCTTGGGCTATCATCATTGAGTTTTGGCATCTTGATTGGAATTAGATTTATCTAATTCCGAGAACTTATCAAAGTCCTGGAGGTAACATTCATCTTCGTTTTGCCCGTCATGCTAATTCCACATGCCTCCCTGTTGGAGTTTTTCATATAAATCAGGCAGATATTTTTTTAGATACATCTTGTCCAGCATGGCCGGAGACATCGCAGGTACACCACCCGCAACCGCACTTAATGCCTCATCCCCAACTTGTTCCATGTCCCCATGAGGGATTGGTGGGAAATTTTTCATCAGATCGGTGGAAAGTACTTTCTCCGGGCTATCCCCCTATCCCTTTGCGTCTTTCAGACGCATACACGCGTTGTTTAACTCATCTTCTGAAAGATGTAATGATTCTATTATCTCCTGGATGTTTTCTTCGGTCAATTTTGCCATACTTGTTTCCTCCATTTCTTATGTACCCACTGCGGGTCAGTTTTTACTCTCATCTATTCATCGCTTAAAGGCTGTGCAGCTTCGATAAAATCTTCTCTGGTTAGCGGGCTGCCGGCTTTTCCTGCCAATGCAATGAACTGCCGGATATGTGACTCCTTCAGTTGCCACAGCTTTTCTGCTATTTCCTCACCCACCATGGAATAACGTTTTTCATGGATAGGGAGCATTATGAAGGTTTTCAATGGTTGCGGCCACAGTCAATTCACTCATATCAGAACCTCCCTTTGTTAAGCTTAAGCGCCAGCATGGTGATATCATCAAATTGAGGCTCATCCCCCACAAACATTTCTACGTCATTCTTAACGACAGCCAGCAGCTGTTCACAGGTGTCATAAACTGCTGTGTCCAATATCTCTTTCAGCCGTGCTTCCCCCAAAAGCGTTTCCTCAGAATTGGCAGCCTCGGTCACACCATCTGTATAGAGATAAAGCGTATCTCCGGGACTTAACTGTAATTCACCGGATTTGTAGCGCATACCCTCCATTCCCGCAAGTACAAAACCGGAACGCTGCTTCAAATATTCCCAGCAGTCAGTTCCTTTGCGGAGCAGGGGCGGATTATGCCCCGCATTAACAAAAGTCATATGTCTGGTAGAAATCTCCAGGACACCCATCCATGCAGTAACAAACATCCCCTCGTCATTGGATTCGCAGAGCTGCTGGTTAACCTTTGAAAAAACTTCTGCGGGATTGATGCCTGCCTGTGTGTGGTCTTTCAGGAGTGTCTTTGCAATCACCATAAAGAGTGCCGCAGGCACACCCTTGCCGGATACATCGGCAATCACGATTGCCAGATGGTCGCTGTCTACCAGAAAGAAATCATAAAAATCTCCGCCGACCTCTTTGGCTGGCTGCATGGAGGCATAGATATCGAACTCGGGACGTTCAGGAAAAGCAGGAAAGATACAGGGCAGCATACTGGCCTGTATATGTGTCGCCACATCTAACTCCGCACCGATTCGTTCCTTTTCGGCAGTAACGGCTGTGAGATCATCAATATAAGTATAAATATCGGATTCCATCTGCCGGATGGAACGGTAAAGATGGCCCAGTTCATCCCTTGTATCCATACCGGACAGTTCTAAAACGCCGCGCACACCATCCGCCCGCTCTCTGCGTTGTACAAAGTCACCGGCTGCCGCCGCCAAACGGTTGATGGGCGTGACCAGCATCTTACGGGTGGCGGCCAGAAGCAGAACCGCCAGCAGAAGGGTAAGCCCAATCAGAATTCCGGCCAGCTTGACAAGAAAATTCTGCTCCATAGCCTTAATTTCGGTCATGGAGAGATCCACGTCTACATAGCCGCGCATTGTGCCGCTGGCATCCTTGATGGGCACCAAAGCGGAGATCAACCAGCCAAATTCGTAATTGGTGATAATCGGTTCAATGATATTTCCTGCGAGAAAATTCAGTTTATTATCCAGAAAATCTCCGGGATAAAATTTTTGAAAGTCGCCCAGCGCAAACGCCTCATCACTCTGATCGGTATCATATATATAATAAAAACCATCTTCCGTGGGCTTTGTTACCACAGCGTAGACGATGTTGTTGCTTTTTTGAATATTGATTAGATGCTGCCGCGTTTCCCGGTAAGCATCATCCTCAATGCCGCTCTCCAAATAACGGTCGATAGAATCAGCGTCTACCTCGGCGGCCATAGTCTGCGCCAGATTAAATGCGTTTTGAATCAGCTGATTGTCCAACGCCTTTTTATAAGTCTGGTAGCCAAAAATAATGGCAACTGCACTCAATATCGCTGCAATGAACACAATACCTATCGCCGTTTTAACACCTAAAGAGATTCGGATTGTCTTTTTTGCTCTCATAAAACGTGTTTCCTTCCCTTATCCCGCAGCTACAGGATGATGACCAATGTATTAAATCCCTGATAACGACGATAAAAAAATTCCTTTGCTTTTTTTCGGACAATCAGCATTCCCAACGCATTCGGGCCGTCGCCCTCCTCGGCGGAAAAGGGATTAAATTCGTAGGAATTGTCCCTCAGGTGTAACGTAAAACCGTTTTGGTCCGCCAATACGGTCAGCTTAATCAGCACATCACTCCGATGGTTATTTTTTGCATCTTCCAAAATGGCCGCGCAGACCTCCTCCACAACCAATGTGGCATAATAGCTCTGCTGGCTGGTGCAATCCCACTCTTCACAGGTGCGCTGAAGCTGCTCCACCGTGCCGCCCAGCAATCCGGCATCCTGTATATAAGCAGAGAAGCTGCGAATCACAGGCGATGCTTTTGGATCCGCAGCTGACCGCCCGGACGCTTTATGCCTTTCCGAGCTGAAGAGCACATAACATAGTGTCATCAATTCGGAAAGCGGGAATACCCACCAAAAAGCATTCAAACCGAATGGTGCAAGTGCGAACATCGGCGCCAGAAAACATACAAACAAACGCAGGGTCTGAATCACCAAAGCACTGCACTCACGCTGTGTTGTCTGTTGGTAATAGATGGCAATCTGGTTCCACAGAGATGGCAGGATACTAATACAGTAAATCCGCAGAGCCAGCAAACCTGCCTTTCCTGAGGCGTCTGAGAGTCCAAACAGGGTGCAGAGTGGTGCAGCTCCTAAGCCCAGTCCTGCGATTACAAGCAGAGCCAGAGCGGAACCGTACTGCGCTGATAACTGAAGTGTGCGTTTGACGGCAGGAGCATCCCGCTCCGCGCGGTAAGTGCTGATCATGGGCTGCATCGTCATCCCAGTGCCGTCCGCCACCGCGGCAAATAGCTGGGAGAGGTTATATACCACGTCAAAAACAGCTACACCCACTGGCCCGCCCATAGAAAAGAGCAGCGTGTTGGCGCAGAGCACGGTGATAAACTGATAAACATACTGTACGGCTGAGGAAAATCCGGTTTGCATACAGCGGAAAAGCCCATGCAGATCAAAAGGCGGCCAGTTAAACCGCAGCATCCCATGTTTTCCGAGGATATGTTTTCCGCAGATTGCAAGGCAAAATGCCGCACCAATTGCGGTAGACCACACGGAACCTTCCGCCCCCATATTCAGACGAATGACAAAAACATAATTGAGTACGATGTCCACGAAGTTGGAAACCGTCAATGCAGCCGCCGCCCGCCTGGGAGCACCGTCCGCATGGACAAAGTAGTAAAATGGGCCCTGGCAAAACATGATTGGAACACAGACGAACTGTGCACGGACATATCGCTCTGTGATAGCGTACACACCTGGATAGTCGGAACTCGCTCCCAAAATACCTAAAAGCTGCGGCAGAAAGATCAGTCCCAATGCCACAGTTACAAAGTAGGCTGTAATCAAAAACCGAAGCACATTGCCAAACAGCCGATTCGCCTCTTCCGGCTTTCCGGCGCCCATGAGGGATGCATAATGGATAGAACCGCCGATTGAAAATCCATAGCTCAACAGGTTATAAAACAAATAAACCGGGATGCCAAGGGAGATGGCGGACAGTCCTTCCAGCCCAAGCTTAGAACCAACAACGAGACAGTCCACCATCCCGCCCAGAGCCAGGCTTAAATTAGACAGAAGCGACGGGATGAAAAAACGCCGAAACGCCTTGTCCACAAATAGCCGTTCCTCTCCGGCCATTGCACCGGTGCGGACCGCGCTCATTCTTCAATCGTAAGGATGTCACTAAAGCCGGTCACCTCAAAGACCTCCATAATCGTCTCATTTACATGGCATACCTTCATGCTGCCCTGCTTGTTCATCCGCTTCTGCGCCGCCAGAATCACACGGAGCCCGGCAGATGACAGGTAAACCAAATCCTTCATGTCAATCACCAAATCAACCACGCCGGCAAGACCGGCATTCAGTTGCGTTTCCAGCTCCGGAGCGGTGCTCGTGTCGAGCCGCCCCTCCAAAGCCACGATAAATGCGGAGCCTTCCCGCAGTTTCGTAATGTTCATACAGTATTTCCTCCCTTTTTCACCGAGCTATGCGGCGCTCCATCACCGGCGGCGTAGAGACCGACAAAATCATCATCAGAAAGCGGTGTCATTTGACCTTGACTGGCTGCACGTAAGAACTCTTTGCGGAGCTGCTCTTTGAAATCTTGGTTCTCCTCAGTAAAATCATAATCTGCACGACTTGAATCAAATGGGCAATCTGATTTTTGTGACATACGATCTCTGCCTCCTTCCATTTTTATTTTGGAAAACATCTGTCCAGGTATTGCGGAAAATGTTCTTTTACAAATTCATACCCCGTACCAGAGAGCAGCTGAATGGGATCCATACCCCCATCGCGGCCACCGCCGGCCGCTGCTTCCACTTCTTCATCACTTAAAGCTTGTGCTGCTTCGGTAAAATCCTCTGCACTTATCTCAAATCCGGCTTCTTGTGCCAGCGTAATAAGCTTCTCAATACATGACTGTTCCAGTCCCTCCAGCTTTTTTGCCAATTCCGGCGTAGATACCGCCTCTTCCAGAAACTTTTGCACATTTTCCTTCGACATATAGAATCCTCCTGTCATTTCAAATTAGTTCCATTTCCGGTCCCGGAGCTGTGCTTGTGCCAAGCCGTCCTTCCAACGACACGGGAAGCACGAAACCTTTCCGATGATTCATTACTTCTTTTCTCCCGATTTTACAGGCATAATTGGTTTTCCGGGGGAGCGCCTAGTGGCGCCGCTGCCAACGACCTGACTGAGTTCCTCCTCGGTTTTCACCTGCACATCTTCCTGTGTGTCCTGTTTCTTCATTTTTTCTTCCATGACGCTTGTCTCCTTTCATTCACATATGATGGCTTGCCACTGTTTTTTAGGTATTTTTATATACGATGGCATTTGCTTTTTCTCCCACTTGTATCATAAAATTTTGCGTTTTTTATGTTGCAGGTTCCAAAGTTTGCCGTTTCACCAACTCGGCAAAGAAACCACCCGCCGCCAGCAATTCGTCAAAATTACCATCCTCCACGATTTTGCCCCCATCCAAAACAAGGATACGGTCGCACTGCCGGATGGTGGAAAGGCGATGCGCAATCACAATACGTGTACAGTTCAGGTCATTCAGTGAATCGGAAACCACCCGCTGGGTAATGTTGTCCAGCGCAGACGTGGCCTCGTCAAACATCAGCAGCCTGGGCTTCGGCGCAATGGCGCGGGCAATCATAATCCGCTGCCGCTGGCCGCCGGAAATGCCTCCCCCTCCCTCTGTGATAAGGGTCTGCATCCCCATTGGCATCTTGCGGATATCCTCGTCCACACCCGCCATCTTTGCGGCTTCCCATGCATCTGAAAGGGTCAGCCACGGAGCGGAGATGACAATGTTTGAATAAATATCGCCTGTGAATAAGCGGCTGTTTTGGAGCACCGCACCGATGTTCCGGCGTACAGAGCGCAAATCCAACATCTGTAAATCTCGGTTGTCGTAATAGACTGCACCCGAAACCGGCATTTCAAAACCTAACAGCAGCCGCATCAAAGTGCTCTTGCCGCAGCCGGTTTTCCCAACAATGGCGATATACTGGCCGGGACGGATTTTTAAGCTGATGTGGTCGAGAATCCATGGGCTGTCCTCTGTATATCGAAAAGAAACCTGGGAAAGCTCCACGCTTCCGCTCATGCGCGTCAGGGCTTTTTTGCCGCTTCCCGTTTCCGGTATCTCTTTCATAATAGGGGACGCCAGCTCGGCAAGGGGTTTCAGATTTGCAATGCTTCCTGCAGCCATCGAAAGGGATACCATTGCACCGCTCACCAGCCCGTAGGCCGATGAAAACGCCATATAGTCCGCGGCCGTTACCCTGGAGCTTGCAGCCACAAAATAAAGAACCAGCGATCCGCCAAGTGTAATCAGCCCTGATAAAGCAGGCTGGAGCTTGATGAGAAGCGGGGGATTATAGAGCAGGGCGGCATCCTTTGCATAGGCTTCCGCCCATTTCGCAAAAGCCCGGCGCTCGGCTCCTGCCAATTTTATTTTTTGTATTCCGGAAAAAAGGTGGAACACCAGGCCGTTTAATTCCGCCGCAATCCTCAGCCGCTTTCTGGTCACATGCGCCTGCAGCAGAATCACCGCCGTCAGACACGCAAGCTGCACCAGCAAAATCCCCACCGCCGGGGCGGCAAGCGTTGGGGTCATAACCCCAAGCTGAAATAGGTACACCACGGAAAATATGCTGCCCACGGCACTGGTGAACACCGTATCACTCAACAGGGAACAAATCCTGGAGAGTGCCTCGATCCGGTTTTGAAGCTCCCCGGCATTGTGGCTTTTGAAGAACTGCGCGGGTAAATTCAGCAGCCTTCCCATTGCCGCATTTTCAACGGACAGGCGCAGCTTCCCGGAAATCCGCGCCATCGCCAATGACCTGGTAAGGCTGATCAGCGTGACGGAAAGGAGGGTTCCCACGGCCAGCACCGCCGCAGGCGCTAAGTTGGCGGTGTTCCCGGATGGAATCACCGTCCCGAAGATCAGCCTTGTCACCAACGGTGTAACCATGCCCAACAGGCTGGCAAGCAGACCCGTCACCGCAAAGAGCACAATGCTCCATCCATCGAGAGACTTTAGGGAGAAAATGCCTAAATCTTTCAATGTCAACGACCGCAGAGGAAACGGACGGCAGAAGCATATGGCCTCTCCGGTGAGGTTTTCCACCGTTTTGACTCCGGCTTTTACCGTCTGTCCGGTTTTGTGGTCGATCCAGCCGTAACCGCCAAAGCGGCGGGGAAACAGTGCCACGGCTTCCCCCTCTGCGGTAAACGCCAGCATGGGACCGTCGGCGTCCTTCCACCACCTTCCCGTCAGCTTTACCGTCCTGCGCAGAATGCCGGTGGGATTCAGCATAAAATTCAGGCGGTCATCAAAGCCCGTCATGAAGCTGGGTGGTTCCGGCGGCTTTACTTCAAACCAGTCAAAAATCTCCTGTACCGCATCCTCTGCCAGGTGGTAACTGACGGAAGATTGGACACGGCCGGTTACTGCGGCTCCAAGCCGTCCGAGAGAGCGTTTAATTGCTTCTCTGTCATTCTCCTGCCTTGCATTTAATTGTTCATCAAACAGTCCCATCGCCGCCTCCTTCTATTCAGTTGAGATCAGGCGCGAATAGGCGCCGCCTTTGGCATACAGTTCCTCATGTGTGCCCCGCTCCACCACACAGCCATCTTCCAATACGATAATTTCGTCACAGTCACGAATGGTGGAAAGCCGGTGTGCCACGATGACGCAGGTGATTCCCCGTTCCCGGATGGAATGGATTACTTCAAATTCCGTACGGGCGTCCAATGCCGAGGTTGCTTCATCCAGAATCACGATAGTGGGGTCCTGCGCCAAAACACGCGCAATTTCCAAGCGCTGGCACTGGCCGCCGGAGAAGTTTTTCCCATTTTCCCGGACAATCACTCCATAGCCGCCCTCGCGGCTCATGATATCCTCATGAATCTGCGCGTCCCGCGCGGCCATAATGATTTCAAAATCCTCAATGGACTTGTCCCAAATACGGATGTTCTCTGTGATACTGTCCTCAAACAGGATAACATCCTGATCCACTACGGCAAGCGATCCGGTGAATACCATCCGTGGAATTTCGCTCCGCAGCTTTCCATCGTAGCGGATTTCTCCTCCCCACGGCTGGTATAAGCCGGACATGAGCTTTGCCAGCGTTGACTTCCCGCAGCCGGACGAGCCGACCAGAGCCACCGTTCCCCCTGGGGGAAGCGTGAGTGAAAAGTTCCGGATCAGCGGCGGCGCAAGGCGCGAATAGCCAAAGGTAATGTCACGGATTTCAAGCCTGCCGCGGAGTTTTTCAAAAGAGGGCAGTCCCTTTGCTGCTTCTTTATGTTCTTGTCCGTCCGCTTCCTTTATTTCCGTTTCAGACTCTTCATCATATTCCACATCAGCCGGATAATTCATGACATCCTCCACACGCTCCATGGAGGTACGCATTTCCTGAAACTGCTGCCCCACGGTAAGCAGGGCGTCAACAGGAGACATGAAAGCGGAGAGAAATCCTTGAAACGCCAGCAGCATACCGACTGTAAACCGCCCTTTCATAATGAGGGCCGCGCCCAGCAGGATCACCGTCATGTTGGCCAGTCCGGTCAACAGTGTGGGCAGAATCCCAAGGGTACTGCCCAGTTTTGCGAAACCCACCTCTGCACTGTTCACGCTGGCGTTCAGTCCGCTCCAGCGCTCAAAAAAACCATTTTCCGCACCGCTGGCCTTGATAGTTTCAATCATTTCAATGCCTGAAAGGGCAGTGGCGGCCAGCTTGCCGGCATCCCGCATCTGCGCACGGGCAAGGTTAATGCGCTTCCCGGATACATACTGCGTAACCGCAAGGTTCAGTACCGCTGTGAATAACCCAATGACAGTGAGCAGCGGCGAGTATTGCAGCATGACAAAAAAATAAAAGAACAGCATTGCCAGATTAAGAGCCATAGGTGCCAGGTGTGCAATCAACGTTTCCGCAATGCCCTCATTGCTCTGCTGACGCTGCGCAATATCGCCGGCATATCGCTGGGAAAAAAATTCGATGGGCAGCCTGAGTACATGCCACATAAATCCGGAGTTGGCGCTGACCGCCAGCTTTCCCCTTATTTTAAGAAGGCAGACGGTCTGTAACAATGACACCGCTGTCTGGAACAGAAACAAAGCCCCTAACGCTGCCAGGAACGGGGTGAGCCAGGCAGCGTTCTTTCCGGAAAGAATTTCATCCATAAAGATACGGGAGAAAACCGGAGCCGCCATGCCTGCCACAGCAATGAGAAATGTGATTGCCGCCACAAATAAAAATGGGCCCAACGCACTATGAAGCCTTGAGCGGACAAATACCAATATGCTGCGGGGCCTTCCTCCCGGGGTGAAGGCTTCTGACTTCTCAAATGTCAGCGCAATTCCGGTAAACGCTTCGTCAAATTCCTTCATGGTGACGGTTACCCGGCCGCGGCCCGGATCACAGAGCACCGCCTGTTCTTTTTTGAAGCCGCACAGGACGACAAAGTGATTAAAGTTCCAATGGACGATGAGGGGAAAGGACATTTTTTTCACGCCATCCAGGCTGCAGCGGTATCCCTGTGCTTTTAGCCCATAGGTGCGCGCCGCTTTCAGGAGATTTCCCGCGTTGCTCCCATCACGTCCAACGCCGCAGTCAAGACGCACCTGCTCCAGGGGCAGCCATCTGCCAAAATAGGCAAGTACCATGGCCAGGCTGGCGGCCCCGCACTCGGTTGCCTCCATCTGCATGACCACAGGCACCTTTGCAATCTTACGCATTCCCGTCACCTCCCGAAAAGCAGATCGATGGGTCTGCGTTCATTTAAAACAATCTGTACCGAACATTCGGCCCCCGCCGGAATGTCCTTGTTTTCTGCCTGAATTGAAATCGGGCAGACCCAGCTGCCGGGCATCTCTTCTATAAGCCAGCGCGCCCCGGCATCGGCTGCCGCCTGCTCCGCCTGTACCGGCTCCCCAACCTCATCCACTTTACCGACCAGGGTATCCCGGGATGTTCCATAAGTAATACGCACCTTCATCCCGGGGGATATGGAATAGCCTTCAGCGGCAGGCAGGAAGCAGACAGCGCCGGTTTGTGAACATACACCCACAGCCGGGGCGGTGGTGGGCATACTGCCGAAAAAGCACCATGCTCCCACCGCGATGACCGCGATGAAAAGTGCGGCCAGAATCACCCAGACGGACGGGCTGGTAACCTTTAAATAATCATCCAGTTTGTCGGGGGAGGCGATGCGCTCCAGGCTTTTTTTGCGAAAAATGGTTTCGTTCATATGGGCGCTCCTTGTCATGGTCATTGTCTATGTTTTGATTTTTCTATACTGTTCCATTTTTAGGATTGCCTGAAGCTATCTTAATATGGGTTTTATCGCTGTTGCATTGTATCCACCGGCCGCAGCTTCGGTTTGTTCATCGTTCAGGGGAATTGCAACTCCCACAAAATCCTCCGGCACAAGTTCAATGCCTCTCTCCTGCGCCAATGAGATAATCTGCATAAGGTGCTGCTGTTCGAGTGCTTCCAGTTTTCCAGCCAGCACCGGATCAGATGCCGCTTTTTCCATAAAGCTGTTTAATGCTGCTTTTGACATTTGTATTTCCTCACCTTCTTCAAGTTCATTTTATCGCACTTCACTTCTGGATATTTTTTTACCATTGGTAAGTTCGAAACGTACCGCCGCCACACGATGGGCAGGCCGGAGGAGCAATCTGTAAAAATTGAGAGATTTGATTTCCAGTAGCATACGTCCATTTTCCACACGCCATACACTTATAGCCAGGTAACGGTTTGAGTCCATACATTCCTTGAAATCCACCGCCAGTAATCTTGGCTATTTCATCATCGGTCAAAGCCTCGGCCTCGGCCTCGAAGTCCCGCGCAGTCAGTTCAAAACCAATTTCCTTTGCCAGTGCAATAATCGCTTTTTTATGTTCTTCTTTCAATTCGGAAAGCCTCTGACCCAATACAGAATCCACGGAAGCCTGCTCGTAAAATTTCATAAAATTTTCCTTTGACATGTACATCCTCCTTTTATGCGGCATTCGTCTATATGAAAATTTGGGAATAGGATCTCCAACCACCGGATACAGCTTCAAGCTCGTCATCTCCCATGGGGCTTACGGACTCTGCAAAATCTTCCGGTGTCAGTTCGAACCCATATTCCTTAGCGAGTGTGACAAGCTGTGCGAAATACTGCTCTTGCAGTGCCGCCAGCTTTTCAGCCAACGTTTGATCGGCTGCCGCTTTCTCTAAAAATCTGTTTACATTTTCTTTCATTATACAAACTCCTCCTTATCCCTTGAGCCTCTCTTGTGTAAAATGACATCTCTTGTAGGATTCCGGGTCTACTATCTTCAGCAGACTTGGATCTAGCAAACACTGAGTAAAGATTCCACTGCCTCCGACTGCCGCCCTGACTTGTTCATCACATAAGGGTTGTATATCTTGAACAGTTTTGGAATCCCCCAGCAAATCTTCCAGCGTTACATTGAACCCTGCCTCGTTGGCCAGTCTGGCAATCTCACCGAAATCCAGACGTTGCAGCGCTTCCGCCATTTTTCCAGCCAATTCCGGAGTTGCCGCTACCTCTTCCAAAAGTCTTTGCATCTCTTTTGTCGTCTCACTCATTGTCATCAATCCTCCTTTTGATCTTTCTATCATGTCCATGCCTAGTGCTATTTGATGCTATCAAGGGAATATTGGACCCCAAGGGTTCCAGCCGCCGGATACATTTTCCATATCGTCATCATTCAACGGCTTCATCGCCTCTTCACAGTCTTCCTGTGTGATTTCAAATCCAGTTTCCCTGGCCAACGTGACAAACTTTTCTTCATATTCTTTCTGCGCTGCATCAAGCTTCTCAGCCAATGCGGGCGTTGCGGCGGCCTTCTCTAAAAAACGTTTCATATTTTCTTTTGACACAGTAATCTGTCCTCCTCCATGAGGGCCGTCCCCAGTCACCCAGACAGCACCGCCGAAAAGCGGGCCTGCCTGATTGTGAAAGAGGCAGCCTTTTGTGTTTCCCTGCAGAAACAGCGGGAACTTACCAACCTGATCCCCTGTCATCAGGGGCAAGGTACATATTATCTCCCGGCTGAATGCTGTAGGTTTCATAAAATTTATCAAACTGCTGTAATGTTACGTTGGTACGCAGATAATTAAGAGGATGGGAATCCTGGTTCAGGCTATCATACTCCCTCTCATGGTTGGAAAGCTCTCTCCAGATTGTTGCATACTGTCTGAACAGGGCATCATAATCAAACCCCTCTGTATCCTCTGCCAGGGTAAGGATACTCTTCATCCCTGCCATGTCTGCAATGGCCTCTCCCTGGACATTTTTACCGTGAACCTTCTGCCCCCCAAATGCAGTAATGGTATCATAGTAGGCAATGAGCTTCTCTGCCCGCGCCTTAAATGCTGCCATGTCCTCATCGGTCCACCAGTTAGAAAGGCTGCCATCCTTGTCAAACTGGGCGCCGGTCGGGTCAAATACATGGGAAATTTCATGCCCGATGAAACTGCCGGTTCCTCCGTAAAGCTGTTCCCGCGTCATATCCTCCCTGTAAAATTCACCTCCTAAAATCCCCAGAAGAATGTTGATGGAATTGTCCTGGGGATTGTAGTAGGCGTTGGTTTCCAGGGTATCTACGGTCCATTCATCCCGGTCTACCTTCTGGTTGGTCCGCTTCCAGTCCCTTTCCCGGTTAAAATCAGAAATTGCCTTCTGGCATTCCACATAAGAAAGCCCATCCAGGTGAAGACCGCTGTAATCATACCATTTATCAGGGTAAACAGCGTTGATTTTAATGTTTTCAAGCTTCTCAAGTGCCTTTTCCTTTGTCTCCTGCGACATCCACTCCTGTTCTTTTAACATTTCCCTGTAGACCGCAATGATGTCCCCATGGACTGGGGCTAAATCCACCGGATACGCTTTCCATAGAATCATCACTCAGCGATACTGCTTCGTCCAAAAAATCTTCCATGGTCAGCGAAACTCCCGCCTCCTCGGCTAACAACATTACTTCTCTGATATAATGCTGCCTTGCTATATCTAATCTGGCTGCCAGCTGGGGATCGTCTTCGGCTTTTTTCAAGAAGTTACTTATGTTTTTTTCATTAATGTTTCCTCCTCTTTACAATCATAATTTTGACGCTATCGTGTTATACGAAAGAAACTTGAATTTCTCCCGTTTAAAATAATTTTTAAAAATAAAGAGCCGCCTTATTCAATCACCGTAGGTGATTCGGAAAGCCCGATTATGTTTCCATCTTTTAATTCCACGTTGATTACCCAGTTTGTTTTTCCCGTTTTCCCAGGAGTGAACACAATATCTCCATCCGATGTCAGTTCCTTTGCGGAACAGCTATAATCTGCGTCACCTTCTGGCTCTTGAACATATATGCGCTTCACGTCATCGGAGAACTTAAAGTGATAAGTAACAGGCTCTCCAACCTTAATAACTGGCTCATTTCCCAATTTGGGGGTGACAGTAAGCTTCATATCAATGCAGTAGAATGTCCATTGATCCTTTGTAATTTCTCCGAGTTTCAACCCTCCATCCGCTGCGAAGGCTGCTGCACTGATATCCACGCTGTATTTTTTTCCCGCTTCAAAATCCTTTGCAGGAAAAATGTGAAAGAACGTTCCTTCTTCCGCTTTTAAATTATAATAATTCCTTTGATAGTCCGGAGCCGGCTCGGAGCGCATCTTTGTGGTATCATCCGTTGCGATAGTCTCATAAACTGAACCATCCTCGTTATAAATTGTCAAGGTTCCCGGCATCTGCTGCACATTGCTCCGTTTGAATACAATCTCCATGGTATTGGGTCCTTCAACAATCGGAACACCGTTGGGACCGAGAAAAACAGGTCCCAGTTCATCCTGCGGCAAAGGCTCGTTGCAGTCCCTGGCAAAAGCATAATCCCAGCAATAAATATTGGAATAGCAAAAGCTGTAGCCGCCGTTTGTCAAGGTCAGGACACCGCCGTCTGGCGAAGTGAAGTACACGCCGTCCAGGTCTAAATTCCTGCATAAGGTTTCCGACACGCTGTTTAACACAGTCAGGACATAATCCTCGCTGTCAAAAACATGGTAGCTGTCTTTCTGCTTCTCTGGCGGAGCATTGTAGATGGCGCTATCCGCAGCAAGTGCAATTTTTAACGTGTCTTGTAATTCTCCGGCTGCCGGAGTCTGGGCAAGGGTAAGGTTCCATCCGGTTTCTTTCGCAATTGCCGCAATCAGTTCTTCCGCTGTGGCGGCATCCTGAACGGAAACCTCTCGCAAATGATCCGGTTCGCCTATGTACAGGACAGCCGCTTCGTTTATATCCAAAGCAGCCCTTTCCGTTTCCAGAGAAGCGGTTGAACCTGGCGGTTTGGTCTCTGCCTTATTCAGAGACGGTGCGTTTCCATTGCACCCAGCAAGCATCGCCGCTAATATTGAGCTGATCAGTAAGCCCATAATCATTTTTTGATTGCGCATTAATTTTCCTTCTTTCACGTTTTATTCCTGTTTAGGATGGTGTATTATGTTATACGAAAGAACACGTAATTCTCCCACACAAATTTTTATTCTTCGATATATTTTCGTAACTTTGCCTTGGCACGCTGTAAAATGGTTGCCAGTGTACTTTCATTGATGCCAAACTGCATTGATATGTCGTGATAGTTTTCCCCAAAAAAATATTTGTGGTAAACGAACAGCCTGTCCCGTTCTGAAAGCTGCGTAAGAGCCATATAGAGTGCTTTTCGCGCCGGATTTGAAATTTTATCATATTGTTCTTCGAACGAAACAGAAAGAGCAGTGTCAGTCTTGATTGTCTCGTGGTCTATGGACAACTCTGGTTTCTGTGTACGATAAAAATCAATCAGTGTATTTTGAGCAATCGTCCATAACCAAGTGCTGATTTGTGCTTTATCCGGGTTATAATCGGATATATGTTCAGCAGCTTTCAGAAAGGTGCAACTGGTCAAATCCTCAGCATTTTCTCTGTGTAAAAGCTGATAAAAGAAATAGTTATATATCTTGGAAAAATGTTCTTGATAGAGCTTCTCCAGATCAATGTCGCTTGACGGCATACTCGCACACTCCCTTCTGGTTAAGCCATGTATCCACTTAATCCCCGAGTTAGACTGGAAAACATCGTTCGATAAAAGTTGGAGCGGCTCACTTTGCATTTTAATTTACCATCCCCCATTCTTTGATTCAATATATTTGGACGGATAACTCATTTGGTGGAATATATGACGGATAATTGGCGTTATAAGGAGCTGACTGACGTATCTGTGATATGCTCCCTTTTAGGTAGACAAGTGAAATAATAAAAACTTGTCACCTAAAAGGGGGTATTTTATTAGGAAGAAAATCGAGACATACTGCTGAAGAAAAAATACGTGCTATAAAAGAATACTTGGAAGGCAATAGCAGCATGAGCTCCATTGCCAAGCAACTCGGTATTAATAAAGAATCATACTTGTGGATATTACCGGCTCGGTTCCATTACAGCTAACCGGTTGGTTGATTTCTTGTACAAAATCCGCACCTACGGTGATGATTAGGTCCTTGCATATTGTAAAATGATTGCCAGTGTACTTTCATTGATGCCAAACTACTTTGATATGTCGTGATAGCTTTCCCCTAAAAAGTATTTGTGGTAAACGAACAGCCTGTCCCGTTCTGAAAGCTGCGCAAGAACCATATAAAGTGCTTTTCGCGCCGGATTTGCAATTTTATCATATTGTTCTTCGAACGAAACAGAGCGCGCAGTGTCAGTCTTGATTGTCTCCTTGTCTATGGATAACTCTGATTTCTGTGTACGATAAAAATCAATCAATGCATTTTGGGCAATCGTCCATAGCCAAGTGCTGACTTGCGATTTATCCGGGTTATAATCGGATATATGTTCAGCAGCTTTCAGAAAGGTGCGACTGGTCAAATCCTCAGCACTTTCTTTGTGTAAAAGCTGATAAAAGAAATAGTTATATATCTTGGGGAAATATTCTTGATAGAGCTTCTCCAGATCAGACCTGAAAACATCGTTCAATAAAAATGGGAGCGGCTCACTTCGCATTTTAATTTTACTAGTCCCCATTCTTTGATTCAATATATTTGGACCGATAACTCCTTTGGCGGAATAGATGACGTATAATTGGCGTTATAAGGAGCGGATTGACGTGTCTGTTTCGTCTGAACCCTATATTCATTTACGCTTTTCTAATCCGTTACACTAAGTAGTTCAAGGGAGCTTCCAATTGACCCCCACCCCCGTCCACTGAAATAAAACAGGCTAAGCCCGCTGCTGAAAAGAAAGAGGAACCAGCATGCATGCCTTACTTTTATATGACGGACAATACGAACATACTCCTTTTTAAATCCAAGCCGGGGATTGTACTATACCGGGAATGCCTTTGGCACTCTTATCCGGTTTATCTATAATTACATTTTAAATATATCTGATAACATAACTTACTGAAACTGTTATTAGCAAACAGAAAATACCAGTCCAGATTTCCTCCAGACTGGTAAAATCAAGAGTTACGGTACAAAATGTACTTGAGCTATTGGATTTCTGTTAACAATCGCACCTGCTGTAAGGTTTGACGTAAGAACCTGTCCTTCACTAAAATTCGTCTTGTAGGTATCGTTTACATACTGTACAAAAGCCACAACCCCCCCAGCTCTGCCAGCATTTGTCCAGTAGATGGTATTTCTATCAGACGTAATAATGTACCAAATCATAGTGTTGTCCTCCTTCCTTTGCTTGATAAGGGGAGTATAGCATTTGAAAAAACATAAAGATGGAAGTTGGCATGAATGGATATAGGTAAGGCATGAATGGAATTCAAGTTGGGATTTAAGGAGGTTGCCATGTTGATGGATTATAACCCAGTGACACATCCATTTTGAAGAGATTGCCAGTATTACAAGCCAATCGGAGCTAATATATCCGAATTAGAACGCCCTGGTGGAGAGAGGCTACGGAACAGAAAGTGTGGGAATCTGGCTATCTGTTTCCGGGTAAGCAAGATAGGATATCAACAGTTGAGTTTATCTTGGGCCACTATGCACGCTTTCACTTTACCATAGCAAATCCGGAGGAACTTATTGGTACCGGATTGCTTTTAGACCTGCGGTAGCCAGATTCATCGACTCCAGGGTCTACACCAGCAAAAGCGGTGAGAGCTTCACGGTGGGTATAGTTGGTGATATCACCAATCTCAGCCATAAGCTGCGGACCAAGCGTTTTACCTATGCCCCCCATGGCAAGCACGGTTTCGTATTCCGGAAGCGTTGAAGCGGGAGCGTCCATTTCCTGCTGCCGTCATCGCGTGCTGGATTGTTGAAGAAGCCATCTGTGAATTAAGGGTTTTTACGAGCAATCCCCATATTTTGGATTTTGCAAAGCACCTCCGGGCTATGCCCAGTTAGAAGTAGCTTTGATTTATGCTCTGCAGACACGGAGGAGAAAAAGAAAGCAATAGAACAGGCAACTCCAGCAGACAGCCCTCTGAAATCACACCAGAGTACCGGTAAATATCAGATCACAGATGACGAGATGTTAAAACGCCTTTACGTTATGAAACAAATCTAGAAGTTATAAGGAACTTGGGGTCTATATTCCCCTATAGCATATGGGGTTATTAAGCAGTTCCTGATAACTCTGAATTCCTGATAACCATTTGTTTGCAGCATGAATGATTCATCATCTATTCCTTCATATTAGTTATCTGTTCCCAGTTATTGAATTAGCAAAATGAAATAGTAAAATAAAAGTGTAAAGCAGGCACATAGATTCGCACCTTAATGCGGCTGTTGCTGGGATTTGAAACACCGGCCTCGGGTGCAGTCTACTACGACAGACGGTATTGGCATACGCTGGTTCTGCGTTCCGTACGTAGAAATATTAGCGTGGTGCTGCAAAACAGCCGCCTGTTTACCGGCGATATTTATTCAAACATAGTGATTTCCGCTCCATGGCTGACCCTTAAAGAGGCATGGGAGGCTGCAAAGATGGCGGGCGTGGACGAGGACATCAACAGAAGGAGGATTTCATATGTCAAAGAAAAATGCACAAAGATTTTTAGAGAAAACGAAAACCACGCCGGAATTAGCGGAAAAACTGCGGAAACTGAAGGAGACCTATACCCGGCAGCTCATTGCACTGGCCGGGGAAGCTGCTGTCCCGCTGGACAGGGAAGGTTTTACCGAAGCCACCCAGCCTTTAAGTGATGAGCAGGCAGAAAACGGCTCTGGCGGATACATCCATGGCATAACTGGGCTTGGTTACTTTAAATAGTGCGTATTCTTTATAATGAAAGAGAATGAAAATGTCAAAAGTTAAAATGAACGAATCAAGCATGTTAAACAGTGATGATGAAAAGGCTGTACAGGAGGATATACGGGCAGATGAACAGCAACCGACAACCGAAGAAGAGCTCAGTCAGATAAATGGCGGTAATTCCTATAGCTCCCCAAAACCAATCCTGCCTGTGAAAAAAATAAGCAGGAGTACCATCGGCAGATTGATTTTGGAGCATTAGAATTTGAAAAAGGAGGAAACAGAGCATGACTATTACGAAACAGAAGGACGGTTTCACTGCTATCACCAATGATGATGGAGCCCTCATAGAGGTATTCACACTAGCGGACGATGAGTTTAAGGATACCATACAGACATCGAATCTCAAATTGCTTTGCTACAGCTCACAGGCTGATGAGATGCAGGAAAAAATGAATGCATCTGAGAGACATGCGGTTGTCAGCCGTGTCAGCCGGAAGGATGCACATTCGCTGGAAGTGGAGTTTACCGTTCCAGGAGGATTTCGGACCTATCCATATGCCTATGTGGCGATCATTGATGAAGCGGGAACGAAATCGGGAACGGAAAAGCTTGTGACGGCAGGCAGTTTCTACTCGGAAATCCAGCCGGAGTCCGATCCGGGGATGCCCAGTTTTACTTTGACGCTTAAAGAACTTGTTGTGTCAGACGGCGTGATGACCGTTCCTTTTTCCCTGCAGGGTTTTTCTCTCACAGATCAGGCAAAGGCTGACAGCTTTACCATTGAGGGGCTGAATGTGTCCGACTTTCAAAAAACAGGCGGCCATACCGGCCTGCTGATGATTCAAGCCGAAAGCTCCGCCGATAAAAACAGTGCCGCAGCAGCTTTGAATAGAAAAACAATAACAATCCAGGGGAATGTGGTTGGACGGGACGAGGCGGTTTCCTTTGAAATAGACGCCGCGCCGCCATCTTTCTATCCGGTGTTTGACTATAGCGAAGATCGGGATGACTCTTATCAGATCATCCTGAAGCTATATGCCAGGGGAGGGACGTTTGCGGAAGAACTGAATACGGAGATGATCTGTCTGTCCGATGATTTTTCCGGCGGTACCATCGAATCCATTGTGCGGGAAAACGATGCCATGGCGGAGCTAACCCTGAACATTCCTTCTGAACAATCCAGATCCGGGGATATGGAGCTCTCCGGTACCGTTACGCTGACGGCAGGTGCGCTGATCGGCCGCTTTGGCGAGCCTGCCTGCGGTGAAACTTTTTACACCCGCACATACAATCAGGAGAGCATGGGGAAAGATCCGCTTTCCACCGCTCTGCTTTCGGCAGAAGACATCTCGGCGGCGGTAGACAGCGTTGTCAATACACCGTTAAGTACCTTTATGTCCGGGGCATCAGGCGTGATAGCTGCGGGCCAGGCCGTTTATACCATTCTGGAATTGACCGGGGTGGTTGAATCGGAAATGTCAATTTTGAACGATATTCGCAATATGGTCGCTGAAATACAGGAAACACTGGTTGTAATGGAAGCTAAATTAGATGCTGTAATTACGGAACAGTACCGTTCAAGAATCATGCTCTTTTCTGATAAACTTAACGGGCTTCAGGCAGCCTGCGGTATGATGGATGCCAAGATGAAAAAAATCCGAAGGGAGCAGCCGCGCACAGGTGCAAAAAGTGATACGGACTATGCCGCAGCTATCTATAAAACCTTTTGGGATTCGCAGGAAAATATCATGATTCTGCACACCCTTACCAAGTCCTACAGTGCGGTGTGCTCCAGCTTGTCAGGCGCGTCTCTTGTTATGGCATCCCCATTGGCAGATTATGACAAGGTCTGTGAATTCATCTATAATTTTGACACCAGCACCTATCGGGACAGGGAGTTGTTTCGGGCAAATATCAGGTATCTGCTGGATTTGGCGGGACAGTACATCTTAGCCTGCTATGCCGTGAGGGAAGATTGGGAAAGCATGGAACTGTACAGCCGGTATTATGATGAGGCGGTTGCCTCAATGAAAAAACTTCCGGTCATACATCGGACGGATCAGAGAGCAAGGTTGCTGTTTTGTGATCAAATTTTTAAAACAGATTGTTTATGGTTTAGCCAAAAGGGCTATGTCCCCTCGTTTGTTTTATACTTTGATATTTCTAAATTCATACAGAATATGCATGGAAGAACTATTTCGGACGAACTGCTTCTCGCCGGATTCCATATAGATTCGGAAGAGGTCTCCCGCCGTAAATGGTTTCTTATCCGAAGCTTAGGGTTATTTGGTAGCTACTATGCAATACCGAATGGAGTAAGTTCTGATTTAATCCATTCCGAAACGGCTTTACCCTACAAAGAGGGCTGTTTTTCCATTGTACAGATTCGATAGCCATGAAACCTGGTCAATCCTCACCCTCTTTCAGCCTCTATCTCTACCTGTGCGGTTCCAACTTAGAGACGCGGGCGGGAGCAGCAGGAAAAAATATCAGTGAGATCCTATCCGTGCCGCTCCCCGAACATGTAAACATCATCATTCAGACAGGCGGGGCAAAAAAATGGCGGTCCCACGGCATTCCAAGCGACAGCTTAAACCGTTATAAAGCCGAAAAAGGCGGTCTGACCTTGCTTAAATGCCTGCCAAATGCCAGCATGGGAAGCGGAGAAACCTTCACGGAGTTTCTGACCTACTGCGTCCGGGAATTTCCGGCAGAGGAAATGGCGGTCATTCTCTGGGATCACGGCGGCGGCAGCATTGGCGGGATCGCAAATGATGAGAATTTCAGCTTTGATTCTATTTCCCTGCCCGAACTGGCAGGGGCCTTGGAAACGGTGTCCAAAGCCATGCACGGCCGGTTCGGGCTGTTCGGGTTTGATGCCTGTCTGATGGCAAACCTGGAAACAGCAGCCGTCCTGGAGCCTTATGCGAAGTACATGCTGGCATCAGAAGAAATCGAGCCTGGCGGCGGATGGGACTATAGAGCCATCTTAAACGCGGTTTCCGGTGACCGGCTCTCCACCAGGGACTTGGGGAAAGCCATCTGCGACAGCTATTATAAGAAATGCGACGCAAAAGGAAAAGGGGCAATGGCCACCATCTCCATGACCGACTTACGGCGGCTTCCGGCTCTGATTGATGCCTTCGACCTGCTTGCGGGAGAGATGGTGCAGTCTGCCACGAAATCGAAAGGGGTTCAATTTATTGCAGGGAGCGCAAAAACCGCGCAGAAATTTGGAGGAACCACCGCCGATGAGGGATTCAGTAATCTGGTCGATCTTCGACATTTTGCTGAAAACTCCATTGATTTTACCGCCGCTGCCCAGTTCGTCCGGGAGATTGACCGTGCGGTTGTTTACAAGGCAAACGGCTCGCAAAAGCATCAGTCGGGAGGGCTTTCCTTCTATTATCCATTTCGACCGGACGACAAAAAACTAGATTTTTACTGTCGGCAGATTTGTCCGTCTAAGAATTATATAACATACCTTAAAACGGTGTATGGACACATTCCTAGAGATCCAATTATCTTTACGGATTCAGGAAGCATGGCGGCGGACGGTTCCTTTCAGATTCAGCTTGCAGATACTTCCCGCAACTATATCCTGTCGGTAGAATACCGGCTCCTGGAGATGAGCCTCGGCGGTGAGGCTGGGAAACCGGTTCTAACCGGCTCCTGGTTTGGGCACGACAGCGATCTTCACCGGAATTGGGAATCGCTTCGTTTCCACAGTAATTTCAGAGGGACATGGAAATCGCTGAATGGATGTAAGCTGTCTGTCACCCCGGTGGAATACACGGAGGACTACATCATTTTCACAGCCCCGATCATTTTGAATGGGGAACGGAGGAATCTAAGGTTTGCTTTTATCCGGGACCGCGGTCACGAAAATGGAGGCTGCTATAAAATCATTGGCGCGTGGAACGGCATTGACCCGGTGACGGGGATGTCGGATAAGGGAGTATCCGGGCTGACGGCATCGGATCACGTCAAGGCATGTTATCATTACCAGACTTTAGAAATAGGCTCCAACGGCCTTCCCCAATACTCCGGAATAAAAGAAAGGGTGCAGGATGTCCCGGGCGGGGGATACGAGATTGCCGAGGAGCCGTTGGACGCCGAGGATTACCAGTATTCCTTTGTGATAACGGATATTTTCGGCGGCAGCCATTACTCTTCCACCGCATGGCTGCACATGACGAAAACAGTGGAGGAATTAAGGTGCCATCCCCTCCTCCGTGGGGAATATGCGGCTGTAGTGGACACGGTTATGGGGAAAATTCCGGAAATGCCATAAGTGTTATACAGGAAACAAAGTTTAAGACAATCCTTAGAAGGACAGGAGGAAACAGATCATGACGATTACAAAGCAGCGTGAAAAACTCCGCGCTTACATTGACACTGGCTGGGAGGCTGGACACAAGCACCGCCTCCCAGTTGGAGGCAGAATTAATAGGAGGACTTGACGGAATCGGCGATTCGGCCATTGACATGGAAGGTCTGGCATATCTTTCATCTGCCGTACTCCGCGTGATATTGGCCGCACAAAAACGGATGAACAGACAGGGGAGCATGAATATCTGTCATGTCAACGAGACGGTAATGGAAGTCTTTGAGATTACAGGCTTCATTGACATTCTTACCATTGAAAATTAACACTATATCAAGACGGTATGTAAGGAGCGGCGCCAGAAGGGGGCAGGAATGAAAAATGACGCTGGAAACGACACAAGGCAGAGGGATGCGGATTTGGAAATGGAGCATTGTAATTCTCGCCACGCCCCTCATTTACCAGCTTATTGCCTTTGGATCGGGGATGCTTGTTCTTCATTTCCTGTCGCAAAGAAAGGAACGCTGGGGCAACAGCGTTTTACTGTCATTGTTTTTTAATGGCATCTATCTGTTTTGTAATACGCTTAGGAGGCTCCTGCCTACGGCGATGGCCTATGTCGGCGGTTTCTGGCTGTATCGGCAGGAACGTTCGGTCAAAGCATTCGCCGCACTGCTGACCGGTCTTGGGGCTACGTTTATTTACCGTTATTTATATGCGCTTGTGAAAATCCCTTTTCAAAGAGGCAACGCAAAGAATCTGGCCTTTGACCCGCCTCAAATATCTTTATTGTAGTGACCGGTAGCCTGCTTTTCGCCTATATTCAGATGTATTGGTCTATTTTCCGGGTGGTCGCACTGTCCACCAAGGCCATGAAGACCCGTGCGGAGTTAAGCGTGGCTACCAATATCCAGGCCAGTATGCTCCCCTGCGTTTTCCCCGCATTACCTGAACGTCCTGAATTTGACATATATGCCACCATGACGCCTGAAAAGGAGGTGGACGGGGATTTCTACGATTTCTTTCTGGTGGACAGCAATCATCTGGCAATCGTGATTGCCGACGTGTCAGGCAAGGGAGTTCCGGCTGCACTCTTTATGGTCATTACAAAGACGCTGATTAAGGACAATAGCATTTAAATCCTGGTGACACGCTTTATCTTTACACCGATGGAGTGACCGAGGCAACAAACTCAGCGGAAATCCTTTGCGGAGAAACGCGGTTGAAGAACAGTCTGGATACAGCGGTTCACGAAACATTGGAACAACTGCTGACTTCCATCAAGAACGACGTGGATACGTTCGTAGGGGAAGCGCCCCAATTTAACGATATCACCATGCTGGCATTAAAACTCAATAAAGGGAGGAGCTGAAATGACGGAATTGACGGTAGACGCAACGATTGAAAACCTTGAGGTTGTAAGGAATTTTATCAACAACAGCTTAAACAGGCCTGCTACGGAACAAAAATCATCATGCAAACGGATCAGGTGATAAAGGAAGCCTATGTCAATATTGCCCATTACGCATATCATCCCGAAATTGGAAAAGCCATGGTCCGCTGTGCAGTAGGCGGCGAACTACTTCAGATCGTAATCGACTTTGTCGATGGCGGCAAGCCTTATAATCCTTTGGAACAAAGTGCCTTCGGCACTTCAACTCCCCTAGCCCCTCATTCATGAGGGGAATTAGGGGGGTTCTTTTTATCATGTTTTCCTTCATAATAGTCTTATGAATATACTACAAAAGATTTTTACTGACCATTTTGAAGAAATGATTTATCTCCAACACCCTCGTGACTCTGTCATCGAGAATGTAATTCTAATCCACCTTTTGTTTACAGCTTCACATCCAACATCATACCTGTCCTTAGCTGGATTTGAAGTTTGTTTTTCGATATCACACGTATCTCCCGGACGATCTGCCGTATGAAGATATTATCAAATTCGGCTCCTGAGGTCCCGCCTGTCTCACCTAAGATTCGGCTGATTTCCTGGTCCAGATGCTCATACTCGTCCCTTATTTTTTCCTGCTCTCGTATGCTTTCTCTCCTCTTTTTTAATTCGCTTATCTGTAATCCCAGCTTTCGCATTCGGTCGCTGTACCAGTTCTCTCCACCATGTTCCCTGGCTGCCATGCCCACATAGTCCATAAGCTGGTCTCGCAGTTCCTCTATGGTTTTATTAATCTCTTCCTCTGTGCACGCTCCTCCAACAACCCTGGCCGCCCGGAGGATATCTTCCTTTACCCCGTTTAAGAAGTTTTCTTCCTCCTGGTCAATTGACAGGCTGTGCAGCTTTCCCATGATTGCTTCCTGAATGACTTCCTCCTTTAACGTAGGTGATTCATGGCACCGCTTCGTCCCATGCTCCAGACGGTTGATGCAGCGCCATACGATTACCTTCTTCCCATTTTTTGCCCAGGTTGTCCTGCGGTAATAGGCTCCGCATTCATTGCACACCATGATTCCGGTCAGTGCATATTTAGAACTATATACGCCCTGGGCCGTCTTTCCTTTCCTGGTTCCGGCTTTTTTTAACGAGGAGCGTCGGGCAATCTCCTCCTGTATTTTATAATAGGCAGTCTTCGGGATGATTGCCTCATGATGGTTCTTCACATAGTACTGCTTCTGCTGGCCCGAGTTCTTCACCCTCCGTTTGGTCAGGTAGTCTGCCGTGAACGTCTTTTGTAACAGCACATCCCCCATGATTTTTTCATTGGTCAGTATGTTGTAGATGGTACCCGTACTCCATGTTTTCTTACCGGTAGTGGTCTCTATCCCTGCCTCCTCCAGTCTGTGCTTGATTCGTTCCAGGCTGTCCCCGTCCAGAAACCACCGGGCCATGTTTCGGATAACAGCCGCTTCCTCCTCCACGATGCACATCTCTCCGGTTGGCGCTTTCCTGAATCCATAGCTTCTCTGTCTTGTGGATTCCCCCTTTTCAAACTTTCTCGCATACCCCCACTTGACGTTGGTGCTGATAGCCCGGCTTTCCTCCTGTGCCTGGCTGCTCAAGATGGTCAGTATCATTTCGGTTGAGTCATCCAGGGTGTTAAGGTTTTCTTTCTCGAAATACACACTTACCCCTATTTCCTTCAGATGGCGGACCGTGGATAAGGTGTCCACTGTGTTCCTGGCAAACCGGGTGATTGATTTGGTCAGTATGAGGTCTATCCTTCCTTTTTCACATTCCTCCAGCATCCGCCGGAAGTCCTCCCTCCCCCATCGGCTGGTTCCGCTTATGCCATCGTCCGCATATATCCCGCAGAATTCCCAGGCCGGATTTTTCTGGATAAGTCCTCTATAATACTCCATCTGAGCGTCATAGGAATGATACTGGCCATCGGCATCCGTGCTCACACGGCAGTATGCACACACACGAATGCTTCGTATCTCGTATCCTGCATGTTCCGGTTTGGCCTTTGGGATGCATAATACCTCTGCCACTTGTTATACCTCCTTTCCTCCGTTTTCAACAAGACACATTACCACACTTCCTGCACCATATCAAGTATCAGTTCTCCAAATTTTCACATTTTCATACAACATGTTGGGAACATATCCTCTGGTACTTCCGAAGGACCATGTCATACATGACGGGGTCAATCAGCCTTTGACGCAGCAGCTCATCCAGTATCTTTTGTACTTCCCTGAATCGCAGGTATTGAAGCAGCTCAATTGTTTCCATAGTTCCTCCGGGAATACGCTATTTCCACCTCACGGATTTCTTCATGTGTATCGCTCCTGTAGCTGTTATGGGAATGCCCATCTGTAACACCTTCATCCATTCTGGCCTCGTTCCATTCCACATCCATGCAGTCATCCCGGAAGAACGGCTGCATGATCTGGCATCGAACCCACCTTCTCTCTGTCTCTTATTTGTGCTTCTATTTGACACTACTCCCCGAAGCTTGTCCAGAAGGATACCTGGACAGGGCAGCCAGTCCGCCTGCCTGCAGCGTACAGGCATCATAGGAATTCCACCTCCTCCGGGTTCTCCGGGGGCCGCCCTCATTGCGTGGTCCCCGGCCAAGGGGGCTGTGACTGGACGGAAGTATCATTGTCAGCTGTCCGGGATTATGGCGATTCAACCCTGCTTATGATTGATTGGGAGTCGGGTGTGTACCGCTCTTGCCTTAAGATGTATTGCACATCCATGGACAGGATCATGTCCTGCAGGCAGTCTTCGCGCACCCCTCATGTCGCTTTCGTTCCTCACGACCGGACAGCCAATGTAACGGATTGGCTGGATATGAAGTTGTCAATGTACGGCAGACGGCATACTCCCGTCCTTTTATTCAGGCCTGTATGAATCATTTTTTCTTTTGTGGATTATCATATATCCGGTCGAGATGGACCGGTTATACCCCATTCTCTCCTTCCATTTCGGGTTTTCAAAAAATACCCCTCTACTATTTAAAAGCCGAAAAATAGGCCTACTGATAACCAACAAATTTAATTTTCAGGATTATACACAATGCCCTCCTGAAAATACATAATATTTTACTGTTGTTGATGGACTGATGTTTTTCTTTACACATGAAAGGATTAGCCAGTTCCTCATCCCTGTACCATTCCCTTCTAAAAAAACATCCCCCTACTACTAGTGGTAAAAAATAGGCCTTCTGATAACCAGATTTCTTCTTACGATTTTCTTAAGATACACAAGTTCGGCATACAACCAGGCTTGCAGATTACATTTCCAAAAAAATACCCCTCACTATTAGTCCAGTTTCAGACCCCTTTTGATAACCTCAAAAAGCCAATTTCGTTAAAAGTGCACATACAACTTTAGTTATTTTTACTCCGTTTATCACGCCTCAAATGGTTTATATTCTTTCCCTCTGTACTAGATATTCCATTGGGTACTTCTTGGCAGGCCACCATGGGCCAGGGCATGGCCCACCGGATAGACAGACTCCACCCTTGGCGTAGCATATATTTTTTTGTACAGGTACAGCATGTATTTGATTTTTTTCGCCTCGTTTTTCTTCTCCAAACAAACAAAAAGCCGCCACATAATATGACGGCTACCCTCAAAACATACTATCACATATCCCGTATCATCTTCATCAACCGTATCCCATCCTTCACCCCTTCCTCATACAGATACAGCTGACACATCCCATTTCCATCCAGCATGTCATCAATACAATCCTCTATGGCCTCCCTCTGCTCCTTGGTGATTTCCTTCATCCAATGGTCCATCCGTTCGTTCAGCTTGTGGTCTGCTTTCTTTTCTTCCTGTGTCTTTTCTTCCTGCCATCGGGTTACCAGCCATTCTACCCTGGCTGCTATGACTTCCTCACATTGTTCCCTCGTAGTTTTCTTCATAGACACTCCTCCTTCCGCCAACACCATATCGAATATCCCGGCGGAAGTCCATATCCACATGTCATAAAGATTCTGCTCCAAATACGTCAGAACCACCTACAGGGTGCACCTATAAATACGCCATTTTCCTTGTACTTGCGTGGTCTCCAGCCAAAACCGACCACCTGACAGGTGACCAAGGTGCCAAACAGGTGCACCTTGGTGGAAGCAGAAAAACGCCCGCATTGCGGGCGATTGTGGCCGGGAGGGGTACCTTTAGGTGCACCTCCCTTTAACCTGCACACAAATCGAACGGGGAATACGGTTTGATTCATGGCGACGAATGTGACGTTGAGATATCAATTTTTCTTATCCAAAATAGGCTTTCTTATATTGGGCCAAATTAGCCTGTTTTTCTGTAGTATGCCCATCTATTCCATTCTTCTCCTTAAAAGCCAGCACGGCGGCTTACGATGCGTTACAAGGGCTAATTTTACATCAGATACATATAATAATTAGCCACCTGTCACTAACAACTCTTCTTATATCTGTAATTTAATTTTATGGTTACTATACAGTTATAAATCATGATACATTAATAAAAACAAATCTACGTTCACTGGAAAAGTTAGGAGTATATGTAATAATTCAGCCGAAAAAAATTCTCTTAAATTTTATTGAGGGTAAAGGAATAGGCTCCGCCAAAAGGCGAGCTAATTTAGAATGTTTGTTTATAGATTATCTCTGAATTACGTTTTGATAACCCCTGCAACTATCTTGTCCTTTTCCATTTCTTAACTTACTGGCGGAGGGCCTGTACACATTAGGCCGGGTTTTTAGAGGCTATGACATACACCAGGACTGCCATAGCCCCTACTCTGTATCTTATAAATCCAACTCTCTAATATGAGCTGCCAATGCCAGGGCTGCCTTCTTAAAACATTCCATAGGAGGATTTGTAATTCCGGCGCCTATCATTCCCACCCCAGCGTCCTTGTGGGCGATTGCGGTGTTGATAACGGGCAGCATGCTGGATTCAAGTACCTTTCTCAAATCAATTCCAGTAGGTATTCCTTTAAAGTTAAGGATAGGCAGGGTCACATTGGGATTTTCTGTTGTGGTAATTTCATACATCTTCTTTGATGTATTTATGGCGTCATCAACCGTACCTCCTACGAGAGCCACAATTGCCAGGGCCGCAGACATTGCAAATCCGCCGATTCCATATGTCTCTGTAATCGCAGAGTCCCCAATGTCAAGGCCCGAGTCCTCCGGCTTAAATCCTGCAAACAGCGGTCCCACTACTCTCTGAGCCGGGCCGGTAAACCAGGTATTTCCGTCCATCCCGCTTACCCTGATTCCAAACTCAACTCCATTTCTTGCCATGGTGGTGAGAATCGTGCTGTACTCAATCCCATGTGCCGAATCCAAGGCATTCTTTGCCAGGGCCATCCAGGTGGGACCAGAAAAATAATCGGAGGACGCTACAAAATTGAGCACATCTACCTTATCCTTCTCGGAAAAATTGGTCTGCAATAGGTAGGGGGACAGGGCTTGTATCAAAATGGTGGTGCCGGCTACGTTTCTATTGTGGCACTCATCACCCATGTGTAGAGCCTGGGACAGCAGAAGTCGTAAATCGATCTCCCCGGCTATCTCCATGGCCTCTTTAAGCATTGGGCCGAAAACATCCCGCATCCAGATCAGTCTGTCTATAACGCTCTGGTCGTTGGCTCCCATTCTGAGAATCTTTGAAAGCTGTTCGCTTAAGTTGGTGTACGAAACATTGCCATATGTCTTATTTTCAACTATATGTACATACATGGACGCGGAGGTAACCCCAGCCATGGAACCCACTGTGCTATGCTCATGACACGGCGAAAACTCAATTTCTCCTGAGGCGGCCACCTTTTCAGCTTCCTCTATATCTCCCGCCAGTCCCTCAAAAACAATGGCGCCTGTTACCGCTCCCTTCATGGCTCCGCACATGTTTTCCCATGCAATAGGAGGGCCTGCATGGATAATCATATTTTTTTTCATTCCCGGAATTACATTTATGGCTTTGTCGTAACCCACAAGAACGGGCCTTGAATTGATGATTCTCTCCACGGCCTCTTTATTCGCAGCCTCTATTTTTCTTCTGATAGGATCTGAGTCGAGGTAATCCAGCGCCTTTAGCACTTCCTCATCTCCGTCTGCCGGCGGCAGGAATTTAACCTGGTTTACCTTAGTCCCCTGCTTCACCAGGTCGTTCCTGAACATCTCCAGGCCGATATTTACAACTTCCAAATCTGTCTTAAAAAGTCCGCTTTTCAAATTACATTACCTCCTTTTCCACAAATCCCCTGGAGAGCAATCCAGTATTCTCACTGCTACTGGAAATTGTCACGCCCTCATCCATAAGCTTTTTCACCTGCAAGTCAAAATTTTGCGGATCTCTGTCTGTCCCCAGCACAAAAGCCAGAATTTCCAGATGTCTTCCCTCTTTTTCAGCGATTGTCTTGGCCTCCCTGATCGCCGGCAGGGTCACCTCCACCGGGTCCTCATGGGCGCCGTATCCCAGTATGATATCCAGTACAATTACGCCTACCTCGGGATCCTTTGCCTCCTTCACAATTCTCTCAAGCCTCAAGCTGGGGTCGATCATGGGGTGTGGTTTTCCCTGGGTGAACTGGTCATCTCCCAGATCAATAAAGGTGTGTTCTCTGCTTTCGTTTATGTTTTTCAGCCTGTAATCCGGATCTTTTGCAATATTGCTATAAACATTGGGATATTTTTCTCTCACCAGAGAGGCCGTTTCCTCACAGATTGTGCCGCCGCAGAACAGACCTCTGATATATTTCTGCTGCGGATTCAGTTTTGATTTAACTTCCTCAATAAGCGGCAGATTAAGGGCATGTCTGTTGATCGTCTCCTCAGGTACGCCTGACAGAGTCACCGCCAGAAGAGCAGCCTGTTTTGTAGTCTTTGCATAATATGCCCCGGAGGCTTTTATTGCTTCCTTATCCCCACCGATAAAGCAGATAACTACAGGCTTCTCTGTATTTTTCACCTCTGCATATATCTTTTTCGCAACTTCGCCTGAAGGCGGCTTGGATACCAGGACTATAATCTTCGTGTCCTCGTCGTCTGCCAGTGCCTTTATCCCGTCCAGCATCATGATCCCTCCCACCTCAGCAGAAAGATCCCTTCCACCTGTTCCGATTAACTGGGAAATACCTCCGCCGAAGTCATGAATTCTCACGCTGACTTCCTGGGCGCCAGTTCCTGAGGCGGCAACCACTCCTATGTTCCCTCTTCTAACTCCATTGGCAAAACAGAGCCCCGTTCCATTGATAATAGCAGTCCCGCAGTCAGGCCCCATGACAAAGAGTCCCTTTTCATGAGCTTCCTTTTTGAGGCGGATCTCATCTTCCAGTGAAACATTGTCGCTGAACATCATAACATGAAGTCCCTGCTCCAGGGCCTTTCTGGCAACCCTGGCTGCATACGTACCGGGTACTGATATAACAGCTATATTGGCACCCTCATTATCCTGGACAGCCGCCTCCACACTGGAGTATACAGTATCTGACATGCCTTTTTTTTCAGACTTTCTGACCATTGCTTCTTCAACCTTAACCGTCAGATCATCCAAATCGAATCCCTCCAGACCTTCGATCACTATCATAAGGTCTCCCTTTCCGGCATCATCCACAGCTTCTGTATAAAGGCCGGTATTTTTTAATACTTCCTTATTCATGGTCGTTCCCATAGCAATATTGACCTGTTTGATTCCTTCTATATTATTGGCTCTCGTTGACAGAGCCATCAGGGAAACTGAATCAAAATAGGTATTTTTCTTAATAATAGTCCTGATCGGCATTTCCTTTCTCCTTTTCCATGATTATTTCGTATCCGGTTTGAATTCCATAAAGTAAATCGCGGCCTGATGAGTGTCCGATTGACAAAACCTTCAAAAGAATATCAGCGGTATCCCAGGTGGATGTCATAGCCTCAGCAGCTTCTGTAAGAATGCTTCTGTAAAAGCCCTCTGAGGCCCTGAGCAGACCCTGATAGCTGACATCAGTAGTCTTATCCGACATATTTCCAATGATAAATGATAACAGAGAATGACAGCGGTTTACCGGCGAGTTTAAAAGGCCCACTGACAGGAATACTCCCATGAGAACATCATCCCCCGACGGAGTCAGTCCCTGTCCCAGTCCCATAAGGCTTTTTCCTCTTTTTATCACCTCACCCCAGTCCTCTTCTATAAATGCCTGTTTCAGAAGCGCTGTCCTATGTACCACCATCTGGAAAGCCATTGTATCGAAACAATATTTTGCTTTTGGCCCATTGGAATCCATAAGGCGGCGGAGGGTATCCAGATTTTTCAGGAGCAGGGGGATATCTGCATGATAAGTCCCCCTATCCAGTTTATAACCGGTTGCTCTGGAAGTATCTATAACCTTAGCCCCCACGGTCACCTTATCTTTGCTGAAGTAAACCCTCTCCCCTGGAAAGACTCCGCAGTCACAAAAATCATCCATATCTGCAAGAATTGAAACAGGAGCATTGTCCATGGTTTTTGCCATTAGAGAAACCATATGGCCGTTTTCAGTCATCATGTTTATGGTTCTGTTAAATACAGAATGTACTTCTCCGCATTTCAGACCCTGGTTTACCATCTTTAAAACTTCGTCGTGCAGTGAAATTCCTCTCCACATTTAATTCCCCTCTGATATTCAACTCTCCTTTGACATCTAATTCTTCTTTAATACACCATTACCCCAGTGCTTTCCTAACAGCCTGAAGCTCCTGGAGATAAACACTTTCCGGCCTTATTTTCACAATCTCTTCCAGCAGCTTTATAGACTCCTCATACTGTCCCATAAGTGCAAGTGACTTTGCCTTGTGGAATACATAGAGAGGATTTCCGGGAACGATTTCAATGGCCCGATCCATCACTGCCGCTGCCTCCCGGTGCCTGCCAAGAGTTCTCAGACTGTTGGCTTTGTGGAACATGTAATCATATCTTCTGGGATCCTTTGATAGGAGCTGGTCCATCTCGGCCACGGCTTCCTCATGCCTTCCCAGCTCTCTGAGATAGTTGGATTTGTGATACCTGTAGAAGAAGTAATCCGGGGCCGCCTGAATCGCTTTATCATACTCATCCAGAGTGTCCTCCACCCGTTTCATGGTCCGAAGGACATTCGCACTGTAAAATAGAAATTCAGGACTTCCCCCATCCATCCCGGCAGCTTTTCTGTATATTTCCAGGGCATCCTCATATCTTTCCTCAAGCGTATAGCAGTGACCCAGCAAATAACACTTCTCAAGGGAGTCCGGCTCACAGAGCAGTGTAATGGCCTCATCATAGGCCTCTTTGTCTATAAGAGCCCTGATCTCCTGGTAATTATTATCCGCTCTCCCCTCCAACAATTCTATTACGGAGTGTTCCCCCCTGGACACAGCCCAGTCCTTTGCGGTTTTCCCCTCATGGTCCTTTAGGTCCGGGTCAGCTCCGAACTGCATCAGTTTACGGATAATATCACGGTATAAGAATCCTCCATTGCCCAGTATGACAGCCTCCTGCAGGGCACTCCATCCCAGATCATTCATATGGTTTACGGATACCCCTGCCTCCAGTGCTGTTTCCACTGTTTTTAAGTATCCCTTTTCACTGCTGGGTAGCAGTACAGTTCCGCCGAATCTGTTAGTGGACGATATTTCAGGGTTGTATTTCAGCGCAGTCCTCAGAATTTTGTGGAACCCGTTTGCTCCTGCACACAACCATGGACTGAGCATTGTATTATCCCTGATATTGAGGTCCGCCCCTCTTTCCAACAGCAACTTTGCCAGTGAAAGGTTATTATTTATGACAGCTATCATGAGCGGTGTCCTGCCGTCCCTATCCTGCTCATCAATTTTTTCCCCTTTATCCAGCAGGAGCTTTACCTGTTGCTCATCACCCTCCTGTGCAGCTTTTAAAAGCTCTAAACTCATTTCCCTATTCTCCTTTCACGATAATCCATAACTATTCCGGGCAGACTACTCCAATCTACCGGGCTATGCCTTGATCCGAATCGTTTCATACGGTGTATGACAGGATAAATTCTCAAATCCGTCTTCTGTTACTACATAGCAGTTTCCAATATTGGCACCGGCCACCATGGGTTCAGTCCACTGCGGATGTACCACAAAAACAAGGCCAGGCTTGCACTCTTCCGTATTATGGGATGTCAGCTCCAGATCATGAGGGTTTCCATGCATGCCTGTTCCGTGTCCCAGGTTAGGATTATGAGGCCCTGTCACCGGCGGATAAACATGCATGAGTTTACGTCCGGTGCGCTCTAAATCCACGTCCTTCACATATTGGAGAGGAATCTCCAGCGCCGATAAATCATCATTGGGCGCCCAGTTATAGGGCATGGTGGCCGTAATATTGTCCTTCAGGTACCCATGCTCTATAAACACCGAGAAACCGGCCTTATTGATGTCGCAGATAGGCACTCCTGGACGGATCATTTTTTCTGCCCGGCGCAGGGATTCCGTGCAGACCTCCAGAACCTCCTCCTGCTTAGGAGTAATGGTTCCCACGGCAATCATTCTGGCCATCTGAGCAGTATATCCGCGATATGATATTCCGGAGACATAGAAATTGATCAGATCCCCAGATACAATGGTATGTCCATAAGCTTTCCCGATATGAGTACCCCATGCATTTGCGCCGATTTGATATCCATCTGCGTTCTCTCCGCCACGGGCCATCTGGGCAAAGGTAAATGCCGCAAACAGCTCGTGATCCGTCACTCCGGGCCTGCATGCATGGCATGCTGCCTGGAATCCGATATCCATCAGCTGGGCTGACGCACGGATCTGATCGATCTCGCTTTTTGTTCTGTAGCGCTGCATATACTGGATCACATGGGTTTCGTCGCTGAACTTTGCCTTTGGGAGCATTTCCTTAAGCGCTGTCCAATGCCTGCCGGAAGAACCGTCACCCATCACACCTATACTGGCGGATCCGAATCCTAAATCTATCAGTGCCTTTCCTACGCCCTCAATCAACTTTTCATCAGATGATGCAGGCCGCCCCGAGTACTCCCGGCCCAGGGCTCCAACCTGGTAAAGCTTCTCCACGCCCACTGCTTCCCCCCAGGATGGAGGCAGTATTACCGCCTGAGTGTAGAAGGAGAACAGCTGCAGTCCCTTACTGCTGTCAGACGGGATAATCAGTATTCCCTCCCGGTTCCAGTCACACAGATATCTCAAATACTTGTTTGAGGTATGGTAATTCAAGACACCATTTGCATTGACAAGGGTGACATCATGTTCTGCATGGATTGCCTCCATACGGATATGAGCCAGCCTAGTTTTAAACTCTTCCTCAGGTATAGCCTTGGGCGGTATAAATTCAAAATCAGGCTCGAAGCCATCCAGTAGTTTTTCAAATCTTATATTTGACATCATATTTATCTCCTATTTTTATTGTCATGTTAATAGCTACAAAACCCCGTTTTAACCCTTCTTTTTTTCTCTGGAGAAAATAATTGTTCCCACAACACAGGTTGACATCAGACCTGCACCAACGATATAAATGGGAAGCCTGTTATACAGCACAATGGACGCCGCGAATGGTATGAGAATAAAGTTCCAGAAAAATACTGCGTTATATACGCCCAGGGCTTCATAGATACAGGATTTATTTTCAGGATCCACGGCGCGGACCAGAGAAAGTCCCTGGGGATTAGAGCCAGTACACATTCCAAAAAGCATAAGGCTCTTCTCAAACCATTGGGGATGACCTATCTTCTTCATCCAGATAAAGATAAATAATCCTGTAATTATCATACTCAGCAGTGCATGGATGAATAATGGTGCGAACAGCTTGCTGACAATGTCCAGCTGGACTGTTGCGCAGGCTGCCAGAATAATCATTTCCAATGTAAAGTTGCTGATCTGGTTGATTGTATCCTTGTCTACGAATTTATCCAGTTTAAGCTTCTTCATAACTGGCCACAGAATCAGGCCGCCGATTAATCCCCACAGCATAGCGCCTATATTTCCAAAGAAAGGAATAAATAGTGCCAGACCTTTGAAGATTATTTCGCCCAGCTTAATGGCTATTGCAATAATTCCCAGCTGCAATGCGATTCCTGTCACATTCGTAGGATTTACAGTGGTTCTGCCTAAGGGTTCCCGCTTTTCCTCCGGCAGAGTACCGCGGAAAAAGTATTTGGGCTGATTGGCTATGTCATGTGTAAATGTGGCCCAGCCGCGGCGGACGCCATAGTTAGCGATAAACATGCCGGGAATCATGGCAAACAGGATGCCTAAGGTCGCCATAACCATACCAATACTCTGTGCACCCATCGCACCGCTCGGATCTATCATCTCAGAAACAACGGGAACTGTTCCGTGTGAGCCGTGGTATGCCGCAACTCCCATAAGTCCCCAGGCTTCCGGAAGGCCCGGCCAGAACTTCATGAGTATGCCTCCCAGCACAAGTCCAAATATCATCTGAAAACCAAATGCAGTCATATTCGTAAATGTGAAATCCAGATGCTGATAAATCCTTTTCGCCGATACCGTGATTCCGATCGGTACGCATGCCATGATGATACGCATGCCAATACTGGTGATATCTGTAAAAGCAACAGGAATCTCTATAACCCCCAACACCTGCTGGCCTAAAATCAGACCGAGAAATCCGCCGATCAGGCTGGCCGGCAACAGTACCTTCTGTAACGGCGGCACAAATTCACGGATCACGACACCAGCAATCAAAAGTACCCCAAATAGTAATAACGCATTATACATATCCAACATTGTATACCCCTCCTATTCGATTAAACTTTAACGTTCCCACCCAAAATTGTATTTCGTTATATCCTCAGATCAATATAAATACCCTCCCCCTTTCCACTAAATAATATTGGTTTGCATCTTTGAAGCTTTTTTCTTACTACATCATAATCTTAATTTAAAATATTAACATTGTACAAATAGTACTAATAAACACGGTTTTTATAGGTTATATAGTACAAACAGAAAAAATGTGATATAATGCACTCAGGTCACGATAGCAACCTGCATGGAGGTAATATGTTAACAGTCAGAAAATTTCTTGAACTACCGGTATTCAGCGAATTTAAAATTGTCTCCGGCATCAACGGTTTGGACAATGTAATATCCAGCGTCAACATTATGGATAATCCGGATGCCCTAGATTGGTTTTCTCCCGGGGAGCTTCTGCTTACTTCCGGCTATTTCTTCAAGGACAGCGTGGAGATGCAAAATCAAGTTGTGAGACAGCTAAGAAGCATCAATTGTCCTGCACTCTGTATTAAGCCCAAAAGATACTTAAAGCAGATACCTCAGAACATTATAATGCTGTCGGAAGAGCTGAATCTGCCCTTAATCGAGCTGCCTTACGGCATGGCCTTTGCGAAAATATCCAATATTATCAGGGAGGAGATATCTGGAAATTATGATATATTAAATAAAAAGTCTTTAGACATACACCAGACATTTTTTAAGATATCACTGGAAGGCGGCGGCATTTCCAAGATCTCAAAAATGCTTTCCCAAATGATTTCCAATCCGGTTATCCTGTTGGATAAATTTTTAAACATAATTTCCTGGTCAGATACAGCAGATACCCCTATTCCCCTGAAGGACTACCTTGATAACGGCAAAGGCAACTCTATTCTTAACACCGATTACATCAAATCCCTTCCTCCCGAGTTTGAACTATTGCAAAAACCTCTGGCCAGACAGCTTCATATAGACGGCAACGTAATTGATACTGTGATTACCTCTGTTTACATTCAAAATATACATTACGGATATATACTGGTATTGAATACGGGACGTGATTTAACAGATATAGACTACATCGCGCTGGAGCACAGCACCATGTCCTTTGCCCTGGAGCGAATCAGAAATAATGAACTGGAAAGAACTAAAAATAAGATCAGAAGGGATTTTTTAGATGACCTTTTAATGGGAAATATAACAGATATGGAAAATTTAAAATACCTCTGCGATATCCACAGGGTCAATATAAATCTTCCCTATACGCCAGTTATCTTTTCCCTGGAATTTCACAGACATGAAAACCTGGATATGATAGAGAAGAAACGGTATGAGGAGACAAAAGTACTGGAGGTCCTGAATTTCCTAGATAACTACGGCGACAATACAGCGTTTGTAATCCACTGTCTGAGTATACACGGTCAGATCAGAATGTTAGTTGGATTTCGCAAGGAAGCCTTTGATGTCAGTATCCAGTCAATGAAAAACCTTTGCTCCGAAATAGTCGGAGAGGCAGAAAGTAGTGTGACGGGAATTATAATCCGCGCAGGCATAGGCGGAACTGCGAAGAATCTTATGGATATCCATATCTATTATAAACAGGCTGTGGAGGCACTGCGGCTTGTAAAGAAAAGTCCTACTCAAAAAAGGATATGCCACTTTGATGATTTTGTGGTCCATAACTTCCTTGAACAAAATATTAATGATATGGAAATGAGAAGATTCTTTGAAAATACCTTGGGAGAATTATATCGTTACGATAAGGATTTCGGCACAGAGCTGGTATTAACTTTAGAGGCATGGATTGAAAATAATCTTAACATTGCTAAGACATCGCGGTATCTCTATGCCCACAGAAATACTATATTGTACAGAATGGAGCGAATATCCAGTATCCTGAATTCAAATTTAAAGGATGCCAATGAACTCCTTAAATATCAGTTGGCTCTAAAAATATATAGATTATTAGACCTGTGACAGAAAATGATATTTCCAGAAATGCACAGAGCATCACAAACAACAATTGTAATGCTTTTTAATAAGAGTCACCGGCAGTGAAAGGAGTGTACAAAAGCCCCTGTATCAACATGCCAATCCATGGCGTAACACGATGTCTTTTTTTGAAGGTTCTATACTGAATGTTGGGGTGTGCTGAAAAGCACACTTCCAACATTCTTTTC
>ERZ507075.108-NODE-108-length-75331-cov-7.13381_pt1 | contig 75331 bp, 56 predicted proteins | sample MGYA00512863_ERZ507075 | MGnify/ENA metagenome assembly ERZ507075 | reverse complement strand
AATCCAGGCTTGAAACTAAGAAAAAACAGATAAAGAGCAATCACCAGGAAGAAATTATAGGTAAGTCAGGAAGGAATCCAGGCTTGAAACTAAGAAAAAACAGATAAAGAGCAATCACCAGGAAGAAATTATAGGTAAGTCAGGAAGAAAGGCAGGCTTGAAACTAAGAAAAAACAGATAAAATCCCGTTACCAGGAAGAAATTATAGGTAAATCAGGAAGAAAGGCAGGCTTGAAACTAAGAAAAAACAAATAAAGAGCAATCACCAGAAAGAAATTATAGGTAAATCAAGAAAAAATCCATGCCGGAAACTTAGAAATGCAGATAAAGAGTAATCACCAGTAAGAAATTATAGGTAAATCAGGAAGGAATCCAGGCTTGAAACTAAGAAAAAACAGATAAAGAGCAATCACCAGAAAGAAATTATAGGTAAATCAAGAAAAAATCCATGTCGGAAACTTAGAAAAGCAGATAAAGAGCAATCACTAGGAAGAAATTATAGGTAAATCAGGAAAAAATCCATGCCGGAAACTTAGAAAAGCAGATAAAGAGCAATCACTAGGAGAAAATTATAGGTAAACAGGAAAAAATCTATGCCAGAAACAATGAAAACACAGATAAGGCTCTACCAACCAGAAGAAATAAAATCTCATCAGCCGAAAGTACGTTTGAGTACCCCAAAAATTCAAGTCAGAATCTTAATGAAACAAATAATTTCAAAGACGGAAAGAAGTGCAGTCAAACAAAGTAGAAATCAAGGCATATGAAAAACAGGGCGGCAGCCAAACATAAAATTCAATTTTCACGTTTGACTGCTGTCCTGTTAAGCTTTAGTCTTACATAGAAACTTGATACACCGCACACCCGTGTTCAGGCAGCACAGCGCTTATTTCCTGATTTACACTTCTGCGGGAAGTTCCATCCCACAAATCGGTGAGATCCACATCCCCATGAAATTCCTTTCCGATTTCATCCAGGCTGGCACAGACAGAAGCCTCCCTGTCTCCTAAATTAAACAGAGCAATATATAAAGTCCCTTCCTTTTCATCACAGGCAATCCAGACAGCCTTCTCTTCATCCAGACAAATTTGTCTGGGTCGGCAGGAGGGCGGCAGAAGTGCCAGAACTCTGCGGTTGGTGAGCAGGGACAGTGTCCAGTCATCCATTTTGGTCAGCTCTGCGCCCAGCATGAGGGGCGAGCCGAAGAGGCACCAGAGTGTCATCATGGTACGCTGCTCTTCTCTGGTGAAGTTTGTCATCCGTTCCTTTCCGAATCCTTTTCCAATCCAGCCAAGGGGGAGCATGTCGCAGTCAGGATAACATCCCTCGGAAACCTGTGTCTGCCACAGTTCGCAGCGGCGGAACATATCCTTTAAGTATTTCCATTCATCCCAGAAATCATCTGTTATGCGCCACATATTGGCATATTTCTCATAATGCCATGCCCTGTCTATGAGAGCGGGGCCCGGGGAGAGGGAGAATACAATGGGGCGGCCGCAGTGTTTGATGGCATTCGCCAGCATCTCCACTTCATGGGCAGCATTATACTGATTTTCCCGGTGGGGGCTTTGGTTGCAGGTGTTGCAGATATCATCGCATTTGATAAAGTCCACCCCCCAGGAGGCATACAGTTCCAGCAGAGAATCATAGTAAGCCTGTCCTGCGGGAGAGTTATGCAGTCCGTACATGTCGGGGTTCCAGGGACAGATGGAGGAGGGATTGGCAGCCATATCGGCGGTCACGTCACTCCCCTTTATTTTCATATGGTTCTGGGCTGCCATACGGGGGATTCCCCGCATGATATGAATGCCGAATTTCAGTCCCAGGCTGTGCACATATTCGGCCAGAGGGCCGAATCCCTTTCCGTCTGCAGAAGAGGGGAAACGCTCCGGGTCAGGCAGCAGGCGCGAATACTCGTCTATCTCCAGCTCCGAGAACGGGATATACTGGAACTGTTCCCTCATAGAACCGGCTTTGTGGGCATACCACTGGATATCAACCACAATATACTCCCAGCCGAAATCCTTCAGATGAGCAGCCATATAATCGGCATTGGCCTTTACCTGTTCCTCATTTACCGTTGTGTCATAATAGTCATAACTGTTCCAGCCCATAGGCGGAACCTTGGCGAAACTGTTTTTATTCATAAGAACCTCCTGATGTTGGTGATACGCGAAAATAGGTAGAAATTTGACTTCTATTGTTTCCTTTGACTTATCCTATATCAGTAATTATAATAAGAGTGTGCAAAAAACAAAAGAATAGAAATTTGATATGAAGAGGTAAATTTTTGATGGAGTACAACAGGGGTATCTTCGGTGTCCTGAATCAGGATGACATGGAAGAACAGCCGCTTGTCCTTCTGGACGGCGGTGTGGAGCGTCGGTGCGGGGAGGCATATGATTTTATAAATGACAGCAGGCCGGGGTACGAAGGCTTTCTTTTCCAGTACACGCTTTTGAGGGAGGGTGTGTATGAGAAAAACGGGTTCAGGCACACCGTAGGACGCGGCCGGGGATTTCTCATACAGTTCCCGGAAAAAAGCAGATACTTTCTGGAACATGACAGGGAAGAGCCGTGGGAGTTTCTGTATCTGCATTTTCAGGGAAACACGGCCCTGCCTTTTATAAGAAAAATAAAACACATATGTCCGGATATCATGTCCCTGGATGAGAACAGTCCCCCTGTCCGCATGGCCCTGCATTTGCAGAAGCGCCTGACAAGCGGGGAGCGTCTGCAAAAATACGAAGGCGGTGAGTTTCTGTACCGTTTTCTCTGCGCCCTTTTAAGGGAAACGGAGCATCCGGTTACGCAGAAGAAAAGCTCCTCTGTACAGAAGGCAGCGGAGATTATGGAGGAGGAGTACAGGAGGCTTGGCGGAATAGAGGAGCTGGCAGCCAGGCTGGATATCTCCCCGGCACATCTCTCAAGGGCATTCAGGGAAGAGATGGGGACAACACCTCTGGCTTATCTTACAGGGCTTCGCCTGCAGTCAGCTATGAATGACCTGCTGGGAACGGAGCACGGCATTGACAGCATTGCCAGAACAAATGGGTTTTCCAATGGGAATTACTTCGCCAAAATATTCAGAAAACATGTCGGCATAAGCCCCGGCAGTTACAGGGAGAGCAATGGCAGTAAATACAGCAGGAAAGGAATGGGAGAATGAAGAAAATGGGAATGATCTTCGGCAGTTTGATTTTTGTGCTGGCCGCCGTGCTGGCGGTCCTTGCCGTAACCGGCGCGCAGAAAAGCAGGTCACTTCAGCAGGAGATGAAGCGCATGGACAAACAGATAAGCAAAATGCAGAAATCCTCCGAATCTATGGAAAAGGAGCTGGAGGAACTGAAAAAGGAAACCGAAAAGCGCGCGTTGGAGGCGGCTGAAGGAGATACCGCAGAAGCGGGCCAAAACGGGGAAACAAAAGAAGACAGCCTGTCTGCTGAAGCCGGAAAAAATGCCCGGGATGCCGATGATACAGCAGCGTCATCCGCCGCAGAACCGAGGAGTAACGGAAGAAAAGTAGCCATCGACCCCGGGCACCAGGGCCCCGGAGCAGATACAGGCGGTACAGAACCCCTTGGCCCGGGTTCTGAAGAGATGAAGGATAAATTCGCGTCAGGCACCCAGGGCGTCTACACCGGAGTTCCCGAATATGAGCTGACCCTGGCAGTCTCCAAACAGCTTCAGACAGAGCTTCAGAGCCGGGGATATGAGGTGATCATGACAAGGGAGGACAACGACACAGCCGTAAGCAATGTGGAGCGCGCGCAGATTGCCACGGAAAACGGAGCCCAGATCCTGGTCAGGATTCATGCGGACGGCAGCGAGGACAACAGCGCAAACGGTGCCATGACCATGATTCCATCTGCCGAGAACCCATATGTGGGGCAGCTTCATGAGGAGAGCAGCAGGCTGGGTGAAAATATCATCAATGCTTACTGCCAGGCAACGGGAATCAGGAACAACGGCGTAAGACTCTATGACAATATGACAGGGATCAACTGGAGCACAGTACCGGTCACCATTCTGGAGATGGGTTTCATGACCAACCAGAGCGATGACGAGAAAATGCAGGACCCTGATATGCAGAAAAATATGGTACAGGGGATTGCGGACGGTATCGATGCCTATTTCAGCCCGTAACGGTAGTTTACGGCAAAGGGCTGGTACGGCCCACGGCATGAGATTTCCGAAACTGCGAGGGAGATACTTTAAAATGCTTTTTAAAGGCCCTGCTCAGATGGAATTCATCATAAAACCCAAAGTTGACGGCAGCCTCATGGAGAGTAGCCTCCGGCTGGTGCGTCAGGAAATGCCCAGCCATTTCCAGTCTGGTCTCCATCTGGTAAGCGTAGAACGTTTTTTGGCAGGCTTTCCGGAAGCGGTTGTTCAAGGTGCGGGCACAGATAAAATGCGCCTCCGCCATTTCCCCGGCAGTGTAAAAAGTCTGAGGATTTGACTGGATCTGCCTGCATACTTCCTCTACCAGCGGGTCAGAGGGCTGCCTGTCCCCGGAAACTGTATGCAGTTCTGCGATTTCACACAAAAGCAGGTTGAAAAGCAGGGAGAGGCGGCAGAGTTTTTCCGGGCTGTCTGACCAGAAGACAGATATGAGTTCCTCAAAATACATGCGGATATGCGGATGGTGCCGGCAGTGCAGCAGGGTATGGCATGGAAGAAACTTGGATGATTCCATTTCTTCCATGTCATTTTTTTTGCCTGTTTCAGCAGCCGTGGGAAGTACGTGAAAATACATGTGCCTGTTTCCGGGGTTACAGAGTTTTTCACCCCGGTGATGCCTTCCTGCGCTGAGGATCAGCAGGTCATCCCGGTGCATTTCATAGATATGCCCGTCTTCTATGATCTCCCATTCTCCATCCAGCATATAGAGAAAATCATGTTCTGCAAGAATACGGTCAGGGTGGACCATACCGTTTACAGATGTGATATAGTTGGCGCTGGTGATCCGGCGATGTGCCATTTTTTCTAAAAGCAGCATGGGACTCCCTCCTTTTTTGATGACGTTTTCCATATTATACATGTTATGTTCCTCATTGGCAATGGATATGGGAATGTAGTTTTGATACACTTACCATGACAAGAACAATACGGTACATTCCCGGGCGTGGCCAAAAATTTATTTGGGGTCCGCGCTTCCATGCCGGGATTCAAAAACAGAAACAGATGGAGGATGAATCACATGAACAGACAGGATTTCAGCAGACCGCTTTCCCTTAGAAGTGTACAGGTAACCGATGATTTTTGGAAAAAAGAGATGGAGCTGGTGAGGACCCAAATGCTTCCTTATCAGTGGGATGCCCTGAATGACCGGGTGGAGGGTGCGGCACCCAGCTACTGCATGAGAAATTTTAAAACAGCCGGAAAGAAAAATCTGGAAAGAAAAGAGATGGGGGATGCGTATCAGGAGCCGTCCTACACCTTCCGCGGTTTTGAGGCGCTTCCCGAGGACCCGGAGCATCTGGAAGATAAATTTTACGGATTTGTATTTCAGGACAGTGATTTTTATAAATGGATCGAGGCGGTGGGATATTCCCTCACCCAGCACCCGGACCCGGAGCTTGAAAAGACAGCGGACGCTGCCATTGACATTGTCTGCGCGGCCCAGCAGGAGGACGGCTACCTGGACACCTACTATATCCTGAACGGCAGGGATAAAATATTTACAAATCTGAAAGACCACCATGAGCTTTACTGTCTGGGACATTTAATAGAAGGGGCAGTGGCTTACTATCAGGCTACAGGAAAAGATAAGCTGCTGAGAGCGGCCATGGGATATGCGGACTATGCCGCAGCACATTTCGGACCGGAGGAAGGAAAATGCAAGGGCTATCCGGGGCATGAAATAGCGGAGATGGCCCTTGTCCGTCTGTATGAGGTGACAGGAAATGAAAAATATCTCAACCTGGGACGTTTCTTTGTAGATGAAAGAGGAGCCAGACCATACTATTTCGATAAAGAGCATCCGGAGTGCGTCAAAAATTCTCCGGACGGCCTCCGCTATGCATACAATCAGGCACACATCCCGGTACGTGAGCAGGACGAAGCCGTGGGGCATGCGGTGCGCGCGGTTTATCTCTACGCAGGGATGACGGATATGGCAAGGATAACACAGGATGAAAGCCTTTATCACGCCTGTGAAAAATTATGGGACAGTATGGTGGAACGCAAGATGTATATTACGGGCGGCATAGGCGGCACACACATAGGGGAGGCGTTTTCCTTTAACTATGACCTGCCGAATGACACGGCATACGCGGAGACCTGCGGAGCCATCGGCCTTGTATTTCTGGCGAGAAGAATGCTGGAGATCAAGCCTGTTTCACAATATGCGGATGTGATGGAGCGCGCTCTGTACAACTGTGTGCTCAGCGGTATGGCTTTGGACGGCAGAAGCTTCTTCTATGTAAATCCGCTGGAAGTAAACCCGGAGGCCTGCCGCATGGATGAAAGAAAAGCCCATGTAAAGCCGGTGCGTCAGAAATGGTTCGGCTGTGCATGCTGCCCTCCCAACCTGGCAAGAATGCTGAGTTCCATAAGCTCTTACGCCTACACGGAGACAGAGGATACCCTGTTCGTGCACCTCTACATGGGAAGTATCATTAAAAAACAGGTAAACGGAAAAGAACTCACCATTACAGTATCCTCAAAGCTTCCCAAAAGCGGGCAGGTGGAAATAGAGGTGAGCGGGGAATCGGTACCATTTACCATAGCCCTCCGCATACCCGACTGGTGCGGGGAGGGAGATACCGGATTCTCCATCGAAGGGGTGAGGGACAGTGAGTGTACCAGAAAAGACGGATATCTGTATGTGACAAGATGCTGGCAGCCGAAAGAGCGCTTATCCCTTAAGTTTGCCATGGATGTGAAGATCATGGAGGCAGACCCGAGAGTCAGGGAGGATATCGGCAAAGTGGCTGTGACACGAGGCCCCATGGTATACTGTCTGGAGGAGGCTGACAATGGTACGGACCTGCACCTGCTGACGCTGGACTGCGGCAAAGAGGCAGAGACTGAGGAATTTACAGTTGCCGGGGAGCAGGTGATCGCTGTTGTCATGGATGGGTTCAGGCAGCAGGTACAGACTTCACGAAAGGGCCTGTACCATCCTCTGAAAACGGCTGTGAAGGAACCGGTTAAGCTGCGTTTCATACCATATTATGTCTGGGCAAACCGGGGAGAAAATGAAATGACCGTTTGGGTCAGACAGGAAAAATAGAAAAAGGCGTAAAAAAGAAAAAAATATCACATAAAATCGAAAAATAATCCATTTTTTTTCAGGGATGATTCGATTATAATGTACTCAGTCAAAGAAAGAAGAAAAAACACGGATTATATAAAGATTAAAAAAAGGAGAATGATTTTATGTGTGTGCAGGTCTGTTTTAAAGAAATCGACGAAATTGTGAAGTTTGTCAACAAAGTATCTGAGGCGCCCTTCCAGATTGATGCCTGCTGTGGCAGCTATATGGTAGATGCCAAATCCATTATGGGAATGATGGCGATCGGTGCAGGAAAGAAAGTAGAACTGAAAATCTATTCAGATGAAGGAATTGGAAATCTGGAGCAGTTGATCCGTACGTATGCTGCGTAAATAGAGAGATTCCCCTTGTCCCGCAAAAGAAAATAACCCTGTCTGCATAGCAGTTTGATTGGCCCCTTGTCAAGTAGGCAAGGGGCTGACCCTTGCTGCTGCGCAGGCAGGGCTTTTTTACGCAGAAAACTGAGCGTATTTTTTCGGGGAAATACCCACTGCCTTTGTAAAAGATTTCAGGAAATTGCTGTAATCCCCGAAACCGCAGCGGATGCAGGCATCTGTGACGGAATACCCCTCAGATAGGTATGATTTGGCAAGAGTGATACGTTTGGCTGTGATGTATTTGTTGATAGTGGTACCCGTCTCACTTTTGAATATCCTGCACAGATAAGAGGTACTGATATAAAAATGTTTTGCCAGCCGCTCAATACTCAGATCCTCCGCAATATGCTGGTTAATGTAAGAAAGGATGGCGTCCATCTGTTCATGATGGCTTCCGGCAGGTTCATGCCTGGGCAGGTCATGGTCGCAGTTTTGCAAAAAAATACCGTTTAAAAAGGTCATAAGCTGAAGAAAGACGGCATGGTCCAGGATATCCTGTCCATAGCCTTCGTTCTCCGACAGTTTATGTATGAAATACAGGAAACGTTTCTGTTCTTCCGGGGACAGGGATATCTTGTGTCCGAAGTTGGTATTTCTGCAGGTAAAGCAGTAATTCAGGTCTGTCTTTCCGGTACAGCATCGTTTCAGGTAATCGGGATAGATGGATACAATGATCCGTTCATGCTTCACATTGTCAACCTGGGACAGGTAATGGCTCTCATATTGGTTAATGAAAAAAATGTCTCCGGGATTAAAATTATAAAACCGGTTATCAATCAGAAACTGTTTTCCGCCGGAGACAGAATAATAGATTTCATAGCAGTCGTGGATGTGGATATCCATGGGCTTTTCATAGCTGTACAGATGCGCAGCGGAGAAGGTCTGCGTTTCAATACAGGAGCGGATGCCCTCCTTACAGGAACTGCAGAGTTTCATGACGGTTCCTCCTTTGATCATTAATATCTTCCAGTATAAGATATCAGTGTAAGATTTGCAAGATTTCTGAAAGAAAAACACAGGAAACAGAAAATCTGTCATGATAAGATGGGTATAAAGATTCAGAGCGTGTCTGAAAATCCATTCCGACGATCTGCACGCTCCAGGGAAAGCAAAAGAAAGGCAGGAATCACAATGGAACTCAGAACAGCAGCATCACCAAGAGATGTAAAACACTATACAACCCAGCGCCTCAGAGAAGAATTTTTAATACAGAATGTATTTGTACCCGATGAGATCAGACTGGTATACAGCCACATTGACAGGATCATCACAGGTTCCGCCACCCCGGCAGAAAAAGAACTGAAGCTGGTGGCAGGCCAGGAGTTAAGAGCGGAATATTTCCTTCAGAGACGTGAGATGGGCGTGATCAATATCGGAGGTCCGGGCCGCATCTGTGTTGACGGCAGAACCTTTGAAGTGGCACCGCGGGAAGGCATGTACATTGGCATGGGAAAAAGAGATATCACATTTTCCAGTACAGATAAGGAAAATCCCGCCAAGTTCTACATCAACAGTGCGCCTGCCCACACTTCTTATCCCACAGTGCTCATAAAGCGTGAGGGAACGCCGGAGGAAGACGTGGTAATCATAAAAGAGGAGAACAAGGTGGAATTGGGAAGTCTGGAGCAGTCCAACCATAGGACCATCTGCAAATATATTCTTCCGGGACAGGTGGAGAGCTGCCAGCTGGAAATGGGAATGACAAGCCTGGAACCGGGAAGTGTGTGGAACACCATGCCCTGCCACACCCATGACAGAAGGATGGAAGTGTATCTGTATTTTGATATGCCGGAGGATGCCTTTGTTATGCACTATATGGGAGAACCACAGGAGACAAGGCATATTGTCATGAGAAATGAGGAGGCTGTGATCTCCCCCAGCTGGTCTATCCATGCAGGTTCGGGCTCCAGGAATTATACATTTATCTGGGGAATGGTAGGCGAGAACCAGGATTTTGATGACATGGACGGTATCAGAAATGAGGACATTCTGTAACAGCAGGCTGAAAATACAGATAGGAAAGCAGACCGGAAAACAGAAAGGAGATTCCATATGGAAACAAATAAATTATTTTCTTTAGAGGGAAAAGTTGCCCTCGTGACAGGAGCAGCTTACGGCATAGGATTTGCCATTGCAGAGGCTTATGCGGCAGCCGGCGCCAAAATCGCGTTTAACTGCAGGGGCCGGGAGCACATGGATAAGGCGCTGGCGGACTATAAGGCAAAAGGCATTGAGGCCAGAGGCTATATCTGTGATGTGACAGATGAGGCACAGGTTGAAAATATGGTGGCTGACATTGAAAAAGAACTGGGCACCATTGACATTCTTGTGAACAATGCCGGTATCATCAAGAGGATTCCCATGACAGAGATGAAAGCAGAGGAGTTCCGCCAGGTGATTGACATTGACTTAAACGCCCCGTTTATTATGTCTAAGGCGGTGATTCCCGGTATGATCCGGAAGGGACACGGCAAGATCATCAACATCTGTTCCATGATGAGCGAGCTGGGCCGCGAGACAGTTTCCGCCTACGCTGCAGCAAAAGGCGGCCTGAAAATGCTGACCAAAAATATTGCATCCGAGTACGGCGAATACAATATCCAGTGCAACGGCATCGGCCCCGGTTATATTGCCACACCTCAGACAGCACCTTTAAGAGAGACACAGCCGGACGGAAGCAGACATCCCTTTGACCAGTTCATCCTTGCAAAGACACCGCAGGCACGCTGGGGAACCCCGGAGGACCTGATGGGACCTGCTATTTTCCTGGCTTCTGATGCGTCCGACTTTGTAAACGGCCATATTCTCTATGTGGACGGCGGCATTCTGGCATACATTGGAAAACAGCCGTGACAGAAAACAGATAAATTTCAATCGTTACGAACCATTCATCAAGTGAGGAGTAAAAAATCATGAAAATCGCATTAATAAATGAAAACAGCCAGGCAGCTAAAAACGGAATGATCTGCAGTGCGCTGAAAACAGTAGTGGAGCCAATGGGCCATGAAGTCCGTAACTACGGTATGTATACCGCAGAGGATGACTGCCAGCTCACCTATGTGCAGGTGGGAATCCTTGCGTCGGTTCTGTTAAATTCCGGCGCGGCTGATTATGTCATCACAGGCTGCGGCACAGGAGAGGGAGCCATGCTGGCCTGTAATTCCTTCCCGGGAGTCATCTGCGGCCATGTGGAGGACGCTCTGGACGCATACACCTTTGCCCAGATCAATGACGGCAATGCCATTGCCATTCCGTTTGCAAAGGGATTCGGATGGGGCGGTGACCTGAATCTCCAGTATATTTTTGAGAAGCTTTTTGTTGAGGAAAGCGGTCAGGGATACCCGAGAGAACGGGCAGTTCCGGAAAAACGCAACAAACAGATTTTGGACAAGGTAAAAGAAGTCACATACAGAGACCTTCCCGAAATTCTGGAGAATCTGGACCGGGAGCTTGTAAGAGGAGCCCTGGGTGGTGAGAAATTCCGGGAATATTTCTTTGCAGACTGCAAGTGTGACAAGATTGCAGATGCAGTAAAGAAGATACTGGACTGAACATAAAAAAGCAGAGGTATGAGATGTCAATAAGTTTAAAAGTACAGGATAAAAACGGCTTCACACTGGCAGTAGCCCGTGGGGAGAGGGAAGTAAACCTTCCCTACTCCGCCGAATACAGAGAAGGGGACCAGATCGTTGTGGAAGCGGCTGAACTGCCGGCCTTTTACTGGCTGTCCCTGGATGATGCAAGAGGGCACTCCCTGGTTTACCTGACAGGAAATATGTGGTATAAGATACCTTTTGGGGAAAAGCGTGTCAATATGTCACCCAAGACCTTTTCCGGCAGTAAACACCTGATCCACATCCGCAAAGCCTATTCCTTTGAGTATGAGGCATACAGGAACCTGGCTTTGAATATAAATGACTGCCACGGGGAGACGAACTGCTACCCCCACGCGTCAGCCAATGTGGAGACCAGAGGCGAGTCCGTCTTCGCTGCCATGAACGCCATTGACGGAATCACTGCAGCAGCCTGCCACGGAGAATGGCCGTATGAGTCCTGGGGAATCAACCAGCGTGCAGACGCAGCCATAAAATTGGAGTTTGGACGGACGGTGGAAGCTGACCGCATCATTCTTTACACAAGAGCGGACTATCCCCACGATAACTGGTGGAAAAAGGCCACAGTCACCTTTTCTGACGGCAGCACCATGGAACTGGAGCTGAAAAAGACAGGAGAAGCCCAGGAATTTACTTTTGAGAAAAAGAAAATAGAATGGCTGCAGATAGGAGAATTGATAAAATCAGAGGAACCATCCCCATTTCCGGCACTTGTTCAGCTGGAGGTGTATGGGACGGAGGCGTAGTTGGAAGGGGCTGTCTATTTCCCGACCAATGTCAATAAGTTAAGCCTACAGATATTGATTCAAGCCTCACTGATTAAATGGTCAAAAGTAGTTTTTAAGCTTTTGACCATTTTTTTGCACGACAAATAAAACAGATATCTCCTTAAATAAACGTATATTTAAGTGGCTTCGCCGCAAAATTTGAGTGATTTGTCAAGCTTTTTTTGAATTATTACAAAAAAAGAGCAGGTCATACATTGTATAATCTGCTCTTGAAGATGTTACTTTAACTTATTGACATTGATTTCCCGACAGCCCCTTTTTCCGTAACTGAATCATTATTATTTACTCATCTTCTTCACATAAGCCGAAGGCGTAAGCCCTGTACACTTCTTAAAAATCTTACTGAAATAATAAGGCGTATTCCCGCACCCCACAAGCTGCGCCACATTTTGAATCTGTTCATTATCCCGTGTGGACAAAATTTCCTTTGCCTTCTGCACCCGCAGTTTCATAAGAAATCCGGAAAACTTTTCCCCTGTCTCCTTTGTAAAGCACCGGCTTACATAATTTACATTCATATACAGATAATTCTCAGAGATCCATTTCAGCGTCAGATCAGGATTGGAATAATGCTCATAGATATAGTCAATCAGCCGCGAGATAAAGGGGCTGTACTGTTTGGTGTTAAAGGACTGCACTTCGGAGAGCTTATTGATATGATTAAGCACCGCGTCCGCTATGCTGACCGCGTCCTCCTCCTTGTGGAGCTGATACAGGAAATCCGTGATCTCCGGCAGCGTGTGGGAGGGAAGCTGTGTTCCCAGGGAAATAATAATATTGTCGCAGAGCTGCAGCAGAAAGTCCTTATTAGAGATGGCGGAGAGGATTTTCTTAAGCTCTGCCACGGTGTCTTCCCTGCCCATGGCATTTTTATCCGCCAGCACAGGCACCAGCCTGTTCACCCGGTCTACGATCTGTCCGTAGTTAAAATTGGGAACCGCGTCTGTGCCGTCTATAAAATAGAGAATGTCATACCGTTTCAGCTTTTTGATCAGCACGGTGAGCAGTGTTTTCAAGTCCGTGTATCTCATGCGGCTGTATTCCACGGATACGGTCTGGCCGGGAAAGTCCAGAGACTTGAAAAAGCTGTCAAGCTGCACATAAGAGGTTTCAAAATTAGGGAAAAAGACCAGGAGTACATTCTGTATATAGACAGCGTAGCGCTCCACCTCCGGCATATTTTTCCGGCAGTAATCATCAAAACGTTCCAGACACCTTGCCAGATTTTTCTCTTCCAGATAATAGACACTGCAGAACTGATAAGGCACATCTGTCAGGTTGATGTAATGCTCGTACAGATCGAAAAAGGTATCCGTCACCTGCGTGCCGGAGATTCCTTCCCGTATCATATTCCGAATCAGGGTTTTGTGCAGGTTATGAAAGGCCCGGCTGTCCTGCTCCGGTTTTAAGTCCCCTGCAAATGCGACCTTATAGTAATCTTTTGTGACCTCCTGAATACAGTCAATGATCTGCGTCTCCGTGCAGGGCTTCAGCAGATAGTGCTGGACGCCGCATTTCATAGCTCTTTTCGCATATTCAAATTCTCCGTATCCGGAGAGGATCACAAACTGTGTGCATAAATCCGTGCGGTTGATCCTCTCAATCAGTTCCAGGCCCGAGATACCGGGCATCCGGATATCTGTTATCACGATATCCGGGCATTCATCCAGAATGGTGTGATAAGCTTCCACACCATCGGTACAGGTTCCGACAAGCTGGATATTGTAAGATTTCCAGTCAATGATATTGGCGATGGCCTGGCAGATCATTTCCTCGTCGTCCACGATCAGTAATTTTAACATGGCTTGCTCTCCTCTTTCTGTGTACAGGGAATGCGTATCTCCGCTGCCGCGCATTCCTCGTAAGTCTCTTCGTCTTCTATCGTATATAAACGCAGTCCGTAGGCACTGCCGTAAGTCATCTGTATCCGCTTATGGATATTCAGGATTCCGATTCCGAATCCATGGGGCTGTATCTCTCCGTCCAGCAGCTTCTCCATGAAATTTTCCTCGAAGGAGGAGCCTGTATTCATGATCTTCAGAATCAATGTGCCGTCCTCTGTCCGTGAAGTAATGGTAATATAACAGGTTTCGGAGGATTCTTCCAGTCCGTAGCGTATGGCATTTTCAAGCAGCGGCTGCAGAGTAAATTTGGGAATGGGAATGTCCAGAAGGCTCTCAGGAATATCCACAGAGAAATCCAGCCGTTTCTGATAGCGTATTTTCTGTATGATAATATAATTGTCCACAAGGGTCAGTTCCCGGCGCAGTGTGAAATCCCTGGAATTGTTGCCAAGGGACAGGCGCAGCAGATTGCCGAGGGCTGTGGTGATCCGGGAAATCTCTTCTGATTTGATCATGCGTGCCCGCCAGTTGATGGAATCCAGGGTATTGTACAGAAAGTGGGGGTCCATCTGGCTCTCCATTGCCTTGATCTGCGCCTCTTTTTTCAGCAGTTCGTTGATGTAATTCTCATTGATCAGAGTATTGATCTTTTCCACCATGGTGTCGAAATTTTTGTAGAGAAGCCCTATCTCGTCCTGCCGGTATTCTATCGGGGGCACGGCAATCTCATATTTTCCTTCTCCGAACTGTTTCATATTCTCGATCAGCCGGTCAAAATGCCTGAATAGGGCAAAGACCAGTTTGGTGCTGAAAATCCCCACCAGTATCACAGCCAATACCATGATGAGGAAAAAGGACTGGCTGGAAAGAGTGATAGCCTGGTAGATGGAATTGTAGGAGACAGTACAGATGTAATTCCATCCATAGGTGGGGATCAGACCGCTTACCGCAAACAGTTTTTCATGTTTCAGGGTGACCACATCATAATCTCCCCGCAGTTTATCATACAGCTCTGCGGATTCTTTGCGGGACAGCGCACTGTCGTTGAAGATGAGGCTGTTGTCATCGTACAGATAATAAGAAATATCCTCAAATTCCGTGCTGGCCTCCGTGGTTGCGGATATGAACGCATTCATATCTATATTTATAATAAGTACACCCAGAGTATCCAGGCTGAGCCCTTCTATTTTACGCAGTTCTTTCACTAAGAAAATACCGTGGTCAGGTCCGTAGTCCGTGACAGTCACCGTTGCGCCCTGGTTGTCATAGGCTGTCCGCTTCAGTTTACTGCGCACAGAATCCGGCACTGTCTGAAATTTCCGGTTGGAGGTACTGATAACGTCATCCCCCTGCATCACGGAAATATAAGAGATGGCGTCACTGTTGAAAATAAAGAAATAATCACACAGTGTGGAATATACCTGGTTGAAACAGAGCTGTTTTTCCGAATTCTGTGTGCTTTTGCCTGACCGGTCCAGACTTTCCTGTATGGTCTGGTTGGCCAGTATGGAGTCTACGATCGTATCTATGTATTTTAACTGGTCAGAAATCTCCAGGGCGGAGTCTGTAAGGGAAGCCGCTATGGAATTATACAGTTTCTTTTCATAAGAATTGGATACAAACTCCAGACTGACAATACCTGCCAGAAACAGGACCAGAAATCCTGTCAGGATAACAGCCAGAATTTTATGTTTCAGGGACATGCTTTGTAATCTTCCCATTTTTTTCATGGTTTACGCCCTTCTTATATGTAATGATAAAAAAATTATATTAAAATAAAAGTAAAAGCGCAATTGATTTGCCCGGAAAAAATGCGGGAAGTCAATTTTTTACAGGTAAAGTAATTTTTTTGCGGACGCAGGTATGTTTTTTGAGCGCAGAAGTAAGTTTTATCAATTTTCATCCGGGGGAAACCATTATATAATGAGTTACATCAAGAGGAGCTTCTCAAAAGAAAATATGGAGGAAAAACAGGTGAAGAGGAAATTTTTAAAAAGAGCAGCAGCAGCGGCACTGGCATGTGCGCTGGCAGCAGTTTCCATGACAGCATGCGGATCAGATAAGGGCGGAAACGGAAGTAAAGAGGAAGCAGCGTCAGGGGAACTGACCATGGCCTGGTGGGGAAACCAGGTAAGAAATGAGCGTACACAGCAGGTGCTGGATAAATATAAAGAGGAAGAGGGAACCACAGTCAAAGGACAGTTTTTCCAGTGGGACGATTACTGGAGTAAAATGGCTACTTCAGCCGCAGGCAAAAAAATGCCGGACATCATTCAGATGGATATGTCATATCTGCAGCAGTACGTAGACAAGAGCCAGCTATTAGATTTGACACCATATATTGAAGACGGAACCCTGGATACCTCCAATCTGTCTGAGGACGCGATCAACATGGGCAAGGTAGGAGACAAGATTTACGGTGTTGCATCCGGAACCAGTTCTTCCTGTATGTTCTATAATAAAACACTGCTTGATGAACTGGGGATTACTGTAAAGGACAATATGACTCTGGATGAGTTCATTGAGATCGCGAAACAGGTTTATGAGAAATCAGGCTACCGTGCAAACCTGATCCACTACGGAATGTACATGGAAGTTTACGCAAGGGCAAATGATATCCAGGTGGTTGACAAGCTTGGCGGCAAGAGCGCAGAGGATTATGTGGATTACTTTAAAATCTCTGAGAACGGTGTAAAAGAAGGATGGCACATCTCCCCGAGTCAGGCTGCCGATACAGCCAGTGTGGAGGAGGACCCCATGGTATACGGCTCCAATCCTGATAACATGACATGGTGTACCATCAACGGATCTGCCATGCTGACCGCTTACCAGACAGCAGCTCCGGAGGGAACCGATATAGCCATCACAACAATTCCTTCCACAGACCCGAAAAAATCAAACTATGTAAAACCCAGTATGTATTATTGTGTGAGCGCTGATACCAAGAACCCGGAAGAGGCAGTGAAGGTATTGAATTACTTTACAAACTCTTCAGAAGCTTACAAGATTCTTCTTGCAGAGAGAGGTATCCCGGTATCCAGCAAGATCGCTGAGGAGATCATGCCTCTGCTGAGCCAGGAAGACCAGGAAAATGCTGCATTCATCACAGATGTCATCACTCCGAATTCCAGTGCACTGCCTCCTCTGGCACCGGAGGGAACCAGTGAGGCCCAGGATCTGTTAAGGAAACTGGAAGAGAAGGTGAAATACGGGGAATATACTTCCGAGAAGGCTGCGGAGGAATATTTCAACAGCGCAAACGAAATTTACGCGGAACATCAATAAATAATCAGGGCTGCTGTAGTCTTTTGGACGGCGGCAGCCCTTTTTCTGCCTTTGGAAAGGAGAGAAGATTTTGAAACCTACTAGCAAAAGATTATATAAGTTTTTAAATAAGGAAAAGACAGCGGGAGTTGTGTTCTGTCTTCCTTTTATTATAGGATTTCTGGTGTTTTTGATCATACCTATGGGAATCTCTTTTTATTACTCGCTCTGTGACTACGACATTCTGTCACCGCCGGAGTTTGTGGGACTGAAAAATTACATAGATATGTTTACAAATGATGAAGTGTTCTGGCATTCCATCAAGGCTACCCTTTATTTCGCGCTGGTGTCTGTGCCGCTGAGGCTTATTTTTGCCCTTTTGGTGGCAATGATACTGGTGAAACCCACAAAGGCTACGGGATTTTACCGTGCAGCCTACTATCTGCCCTCCATCATCGGCGGTTCAGTGGCTGTAGCTATTTTATGGAAGAGAATGTTCGCACCCGACGGTGTTGTGAACAGCATTCTCGGAATATTCGGGATTGACACCAACTTTGCATGGCTCAGTGACACCAGAACAGCGATCTGGACACTGATCCTGCTGGCTGTCTGGCAGTTTGGTTCTTCCATGCTGATCTTCCTGTCCGCATTAAAACAGATTCCGAAATCTCTGTATGAGGCAGCAGACGTGGACGGCGCGGGCAAGGTGACAAAGTTCTTCCGTGTTACCCTGCCGCTTCTGACTCCCACGATCTTCTTCAATCTGGTTATGCAGATGATCAACGGATTCCTGGCATTTACACAGAGTTTGATCATCACACAGGGAAAACCAATGGATACCACTTTATTCTACGCGGTGTACATGTATCAGCAGTCCTTCTCCTTCAGCAAATCCGGTTATGCTTCCGCAATGGCATGGGTTATGCTGGGAATTATTGCAGTGATAACATTTGTGTTATTTAAGACCAAAAAATATTGGGTATATGAACAGGGGTGAGATTGTGAAAACGAAGAATATAAGAACAGTTGTCTATCATGTTTTAGTCTGCGGTTTCGGATTAGCCATGCTGTATCCGCTCTGCTGGATGTTCATGAGCTCTTTTAAGGAAACCAGTACTATATTTACAACAGCGGGAAGCCTGATCCCTGAGAAATTCACACTGGAGAATTATGCCAATGGCTGGAGAGGATTTGCAGGCGTATCCTTTGGCACATTTTTTAAAAACTCTCTTTTCATAGCAGTTGTGGGAACCATAGGAACCCTGGCATCTTCCGCATGTGTGGCATACGGATTTGCCAGATGTCAGTTCAGGGGCAAGAAGATCTTATTCGGCGCCATGCTGGCGTCTATGATGCTGCCGGGACAGATCCTTATGGTGCCCCAGTATCTGTGGTATGAAAAACTGGGCTGGGTCGGCAGTTTTTCGCCCCTTATCATTCCGTTTTTCTTTGCCATCCAGGGATTTTTTGTATATCTTATGATGAACTTTATAGAGGGTATCCCTACAGAGCTGGATGAGGCAGCCAAAATTGACGGCTGTTCCTATTACGGGATCTTCTTCCGTATTATTTTGCCGCTGATGGCTCCGTCACTGATCACAGGCGGTATCTTTTCCTTTATGTGGAGATGGGATGACTTTATGTCAGCGCTGCTCTATATCAATGATGCTGCCATGTATCCGGTTGCCCTGGCGCTGAAACTGTTCTGCGATCCCGGCTCCTCCTCGGACTATGGCGCAATGTTCGCAATGGCGACTCTCTCCATCGTGCCTATTGTACTGATCTTCATTTTCTTCCAGAAATATCTGGCAGACGGAATTGCAACCTCCGGATTAAAGGGATGATAATATATGAAGAGCTACATATCCGAAACAGACAGCATGCATTATATATACGGCGATGACACAGAAGCCGTGCTGCGCACAATGGCGTACCGGTTTATGGGAAATCATCCGCCCATGCCCTTTCTTCTCAGGGCTTTCCATGAAAATGGGGCCAGAAGGAGAAAGAACGGGGACGCAGTCCTGGATTTTCAGCAGCAGTTTCCCGGGGCCCTTTTGGGGGACTGGGGGGCAGCAGCCGGTGAAATGTGGTGCCCGGAAGGGAAAATGAGCCGTTTCCTGGTGAAGTGTGAGAGCCGGACATTAGTATATCTCAACCGGGAGCTGATACTTCTCTGTCCGGGAGCGGGAGAATATGAACTGACGGCCAAACTGCATGAAGGGATGAACCGGCTTTTCCTTGTTTCCAGAAAAGAAGCAGGATTTTGCTGTACGCTGACCAATAAAATGCCTCAGTGGGAGCCATGTTCTTATCTTATGCCCTTTGAGGAGAGGGGAGGAGAGGCTGGTTTTAACTTTACTTTGTTGAAAGCAGAGGAGGCGGATGAGAAAACAGCCGTGAATTTTTTTCTCAGGGAATCCTTCTGGGAAAAAACGGAGAAGGAGACAGAAAGAGTTTGGCTGCCGGCTGCAGACGTCCCCAGATTACCCTGGAAGGAAGCGGGCCAGATATGGTTTGCATGGACAGAGGTAGGTGCTGTACCGGGTACGGACCTGAAAAAGGCGTGGGAAGAGCTGATACGCTTTTTGAGGGAGCAAAAAGAAAAGAATCCGTGTATCAGAGCAGTTATGATAGATGGATGCAGGATGGATGCGGATGATAAGGAATCGAGATGCTGCAGAAAACCATATCAGGAGCACTTCCGCGCTTGCTGCCAGATATCCTGGTTGATCCGCACAGAGGAACGAACATGCGGGATGACCTGTCCTGATTGGGAAAACAGCCGTTGGGAATGTCGTATTCCGGTGGAGGCAAAGGGAAACTGCGGTGATGTTCTCTTTCTGGGGCCTCTGGATTGCCGGGCGGAAGAGGCACTGATGACCTGGATCCCCGACAGACGGGAATTTCTTACAAAGCCCTTCCGGATATCTGATTCCGGTGTTTTCTGGAGAACTAAATATCCATCTGTTGTTATCCGTCCCTTTGCAGAGAGCTGTCTGTTCGGCCGCTGGACATATCCCCTGGGGGTGACTCTGTACGGAATGCTGCAGACAGGTCTGTATTATGAGATGCAGGAACTGATAAAATACGTGCGTGATTCCATAGAAATGGTGGTCATGGCTGACCGTTATGCAGTCTATGACCGGGAAAAATACGGATTTCCCGGTGTCAACCAGCAGCTTCTTTGGATGGACGCCCTGGATGACTGTGGGTCATTCGGTTCCTGTATGCTGGAATACCTTCTGAACTGCATGGAAGCATGTCAGAAAACTCCCCCGGACATACGGCGTGCGCCCCGCTGCGGCATAGCCAAAAGCAATGTTCAAACATACGCCGGGGAACAAGACAGATATTTTAAAGAAGAAGTACAGAGGATTGCCGGCAGAATCGGCAGATATATTTTAAAAGAACAGATCCGAAATGCGGACGGCTCTTTTAAGAGAAGAGACAACAGCATGTGGATTGATGATATGTATATGAGTGTTCCTTTTTTGATCAGGTACGCAGAAGTTTTTCATGATGACAATGCCATAGAGGAAGCTGTCAGACAACTGCTCTTATATAAGAAGCATTTTTATTTCAAACCGCGTGCTGTGAAGGGAAGCGGGCACATTTTGTCCCACATGTATAAACTGGAATTTGAACATGCGAATATGATCCCATGGAGCAGGGGAAACGGCTGGGTAGTTTTTTCACTCAGTGAACTGCTCATGAGGGAGAATCCGGATGTACCTATGCGGGAGGAACTTGTGTCTTATTTCCATGATCTGTGTGAAGGCTATCTGGAGCTCCAGGATGAGGACGGTCTTTGGCATCAGATTCTGGACGAGAGGGATACCTACCAGGAGACATCTGCTGCAGCCATGTTCATCTGCGCCATGTCCAGAGGGATTCGTTATGGGCTGCTGCCGGAAGAACGGACGGCAGATTTTGCTGAATCTGTGTTCAGGGCCTGGAACGGTCTGGCGAAAAAGGCCATAGACAGGAAGGGAAATCTATACGGTGTCTGCCAGGGTTCAGGCTGGTCCTATGAACGGGAGTATTACAGAGCCCTGGAATGGAATTTCAACGATACTCATGGAATCGGTATCGTTATGCTGGCAGGCGTGGAGACAGACAGATTAAAACATTACCTCACAGAAGAGTGATTAGGAGGAAACTATGTGCAACTGGGAGCAGGCATGGCTTGCATATGAACCGATAGAAAATCAAAAAGATAAGAAGTATTTTGAATCTGTGTATACACAGCAGAACGGAGTGCTGGTTGAAAGCGCACTCAGAGAAATAAAGACAGCAGCCGAAAAACTGTTTTCTATCACAGTGAGAAGAGGAGAAAACAGAGAGGAAGCGGGGCTTATATTAGAGTTGAATCCGGCCCTGAATCTGGGAAAAGAAGGGTATCAGATCACAGAGGAAGAAGACAGGATCTATATACGCGCGGCAAAAGAAAACGGGCTTTTATACGGAACATTCCGCCTTCTTCTTATGGTATCCTCCGGAAAAGAGATCACCGGCGTTTCTATTCGGGAGATACCGTCGAATCCTGTAAGGATGCTGAATCAGTGGGACAACATAGATGGAAGCATTGAGCGGGGATACGCAGGAAGATCCTTTTTTTATGAAAACGGGAAAGTCTGTGTGACTGAGCGGATCAGAGATTATGCCAGACTGCTCTGCTCTGTTGGAATCAACGGAATTTCTATTAATAATGTGAATGTGCGTAACGGTGCAGAATGGCTTATCTCAGAGAGGCATTATAAAGAACTGGAGCAGATTTCCCATATTTTTGCACAGTACGGGATTTCCATGTATCTCTGCATTGATTTTGCAGCACCCATGACTCTGGGCGGGCTTTCCTGCGCAGACCCATTGAAGGAAGAAGTAAAAGACTGGTGGGAGAAAAAATGCGGCGAAATTTTCGGACGGCTTCCCAATATGGGAGGTTTTCTTGTAAAAGCGGATTCCGAAGGACGTCCCGGACCCTTTGCCTACGGGAGGAACCATGCAGACGGTGCCAATATGCTGGCCCGCGCGGTTAAACCGTACGGAGGGACCATCATATGGAGATGTTTTGTGTACAACTGCCAGCAGGACTGGCGTGACCGCAGGACAGACCGGGCATGTGCCGGATACGACAACTTCATGCCTCTGGACGGAAAATTCGATGATAATGTCATTCTCCAGATTAAAAACGGACCCATTGATTTCCAGGTGAGAGAACCTGTCCATCCTCTTTTCGGGGGTCTGCAGCATACAAACCAGATGCTGGAAGTTCAGATCGCCCAGGAGTACACAGGACAGCAGATCGATGTGTGTTATCTGGTTCCTATGTGGAAAGAAGTGCTGGATTTCTCCACGGGATGTGGAAAACCGGAGGACACAGTGGCGGATATCATTTCCGGCAGGACATTCGGACAGCAAAGATGCGGTATGGCAGCAGTAGCCAACACAGGAAGGGATGCCAACTGGACAGGCCATGACCTGGCAGGCGCCAATCTGTACGGATTCGGACGTCTGGCCTTTGATCCGCGGCTATCCGCAGAGGAGATCGCCAGCGAGTGGATTTCCCTGCAGATCAGCAGAGACAGCGACGTGAACAGGAGTATTTCAGATATCCTTCTTCGTTCCAGAGAGGTTTATGAAAAATACACTGCGCCTCTTGGAATCGGTTTTATGGTGAACCCCGCACATCATTACGGTCCCAATCCCGAGGGATACGAATATTCCAAATGGGGTACCTACCACAGAGCCGACCACCTGGCAGTGGGCGTTGACAGAAGCGCAGGGGGGACCGGATACAGCGAACAGTATTTTGAGAAAAATGCTGCCCTGTTCAGAGAAAAGGGAACCTGCCCGGAAAATTTGCTTTTGTTTTTCCACCGTGTTCCCTACACATACCGGCTGCATTCCGGAAAGACATTGATACAGCACATTTATGACAGTCATTTTGAGGGACACGAACAGGTCCTGCAGATGCAGAAAGACTGGGAACTTTTGGAGGGCAGAATCCCGCAGCACATTTTCTTAAGAGTTAAGGAACGGTTCACGCGCCAGGCTGAAAACAGCCGGGAATGGTGCGATGTGATCAACAGCTTCTTCTACAGAAAATCCATGATTCCCGACGAACAGGGAAGAGAAATCTTCTGATATATGCAAATCCTTTTGCCGGATAACAGAAATGTTTCCGGCAGAAGGATTTTTTTATTTATCTTGTGTACAGAGGATTGGGAGCTGCCAGCGTGATAAGGAGCAGAATGTTCCATATCTGTATATTGCAAAGCGTGCTTCCGGGCCCGGAGTGAACAGCAGATGCAGACAAGCTTTGGCCTATGTTTTAGGAAGTCAGATGTACAAAGTAGATGGAATGGGGTATAATAGGTAGAAAGCCAAAATCAAAAAATAGTGAAAAATTTGCGGAATCAGGCATCATAAAGGAGATAAAAATGCTTACATCATTAATTATAGGAATCATATCAGGCTGGATAGCCGGAAGAATCATGGGCGTAAAAAAGGGAGGCTTCATAAAAACCATCGCAATTGGAATTGCAGGCTCCTTTGTCGGCGGAGGAATCATGTCGTTAGTGGGATTTTATGCGTACGGTTTTCTTGCCAATATTATGGTATCTGTTTTGGGGGCGTGCATTTTCTTATACATTGCGAAGAAGATTTTTAAATAGTGGAAAGGTTGAGCTGACATCTGTGAAAACGCTTGAAAAACATAGTTAAATGAGGAGAAATCTGGATAAGCCTGTAGTTCGACCCGGTTGGGTGTGGATTACAGGCTTTTTAAGATTAATATCTTATTTTCTGTTATCCATATTTCCTTCAACGATACTAGAAGAAGATGTAGTTCCTATGAACAGTATATAGAGCAGATTCAAAATCGTCTGGTTCGTGATTTGGTAAAAGAGTATCCGGGAGTGGAACTATATGATGAGACAGAAGTGATAGATATTCTCAGCTATATTAATTCTGAGAATCCCTTGACACGTTTTATCTTTGTATTGGACGAATGGGATTTTATTTTTCATCAGGATTTTGTGACCTAGAGGATAAAAAGAACTATCTCTGGGATATGTCTACCGCTTGGCGAAAGAATCCAATCGAATGCTGCAGGCAACGCTTGAGGGGGATATGAAAACCATGACAGAGATTCTTATCGTATAGAACGGGAAGATAAGGCAGGAAAAGGATATGTTGGCTTCATATTTTATCCCGAAACAGACAGGAATGCTATGCGCATTTCGTTTTCAAGGGAAAATAGGGGAAGAGTCCAGATATCCAAGAGAGTTTCTGGCTGTAGGAATCAGTTATAACGTAAACGCACCATGGTGGGTGCGCAGAATTCTTACTAAACTTTTGAGACAATAGACTTACCAAGTATGAAAAGTTGAGGCTTAACTTTTTATACCACTATAGTATTGGAGGTTAGTCTATGAAATCAGTAACATCATCAGTCGCCAGAAACTATGGCCTGCAAGAGTGGGCAACTCAGATTTGAGAATGCCAAAACAGACTTCCTGGAACATCTGTAAAAGAATGGTGTGGGCAGCACGATTTAAACGTAGCGAATTATTACTATCGTCTTCGTGAAGTACGTAAGGCATGTCTGCAAAATATTCCAGCAAAACCAATGACACAAAATATTATTCCAGTTCCTTCAAACCTGATTACCAGCAGTGCGAATCGTGCTGTTGAAATCACTGTCGGAAGGATTCGGAGTTTCTGATGCAACATCACCAGAACTTCTGAAGATGGTATAGCAGGTGGCTGCGGATGTTAAATGATGCTGTTTGTTTTAAAAATGTTTATATCGTAACCGGATATACAGATTTACGCTTTGGAATTGATTCCTTGGCAGCATTAATAAAATCAAAGTCAGGGAAGGAACCATTTGTTCCGGACACGTTGTATTTGTTCTGTGGCAGACGAACGGATCGCATCAAAGGATTGGTTTGGGAATCTGACGGTTATCTGCTTTTATACAAAAGATTGGAACAAGGAAACTTCCAATGGCCACGATCTGAATCAGAAGTTCATAATCTCTCTCAGCAACAGTTTCACTGGTTAATGGAAGGTCTTACAGTTGCCCCCAAAAAGGTTGTCAAACAAGTAGAACCACCAGACCGTGAGACAGTAGACAAAGTTGAGAAGATGAAAGTCTGCACATGCCTGAACCCACTGCATACCTGCCTTGCTATTTACGGATGCCTGTTCGGATATGAGAAAATTTCCGATGGCGAGAAATTCCAGAAATGGGAAGAGACACTGGAGATGGCAATCGGAATACATTACGGAGTGAAAAGAGATAACAACCGCCGCGTATTCAATGAATTGGGACCGGATGCAGGAATTGACTGTATCAATAACTTTGCCCCATCCTCTGAGAGGGCAGATTACCTGAATGCACTGGCAGAGACAGATGAACTTCCAAAGACAATTCAGTATTCCCTGAACCCGAATGATAACGCATCAATCGGAACGATCATCGGATGTTTCCAGGATTCATCTAACATCGGTAAAATCCAGCAGGGAAGCGGATGGTGGTTCAATGACAACAAGACAGGTATGACTGAGCAGATGACTTCTCTGGCAAACTTAGGACTGCTCGGAAACTTCATCGGTATGCTGACAGCGGAGGAACGTGCTGCATATATGGAAGATATTGAAAAAGTTGTAAATGCAATCCATGAGTTATATCATCCACAGAAAATTAACTACGGTGCGTACGGAGATACCGGACATCATCTGCATTTTCATCTTGTTCCGAAATACAAGGATGAGTATGAGTGGGGTGGTGTATTTGTCATGAACCCGGGAGAAAATTCTTGTCTGATGAGGAATATGTGGAGATGGCAGGAGAGATCCGTGATGCTTTAAAGTGTGGAAAAGAAGATTAATTAAAATAGAAAATACAATATGAAAAGCAGGAACACAGCAAAGTGAGACAGCACGATGCTGTGTTCCTGCTTTTCATAGAAGTCATAAAGAATGGAGGTCTTTTTATGCAGAATGATTACGATATTTTAAAGGAGAAATTCCCACATATTTTTTAAAAATACGTTCGAAATAAGTAATCGTATCAAATCCGCAGGCATCTGCAATCTGGGTGATATTGCATCTATTTGCGCCGGGATGTTTGAGCATAGAACAAGCACGCTTGATTCTCTGAATATTGGTGTATTCACTGACAGTATACCCGGTTACTTCCTTAAAAATTCGACTGAGATAGCACTTATTAACGAAGAATTGTTCGGAAAGTTGGCTCAAACAAATAGTTTCATTGTAATGTGTATTAATATAGTCGGAGACACTTTTGATTAGTTGATGTTTGGGCGAGTTGCATAATAAGGATGATGCTGTGTCAGGCAACAGTTTCTGATAATGCTGACAGATTACAAAAAGCTGAAGTAAAAGCCCGTTTATCATGAGTGTGTAGTTGGTTTTTCGGTTGAGAAGTTCCGTGTGAATGGAAAACAGTAACTGTTCAATTGTACGTCGTCCATCTGTGTCGAACGTTAAAAGAGTGCAGTCTGATTGAAAAAAATCAGGCATTGTAGACGTCAATAGTGTTTTCAGTAACGGTTCAAAAACAATCGGGTCAAGATTTAACAGAATACGATCGTGATGAGTATTGCCGGAATGTGCTGTTTTATGAATGCACCCTCGGTTTAAGAAGACGAGAGTTCCTTTGTGCAGATGATAGGTCTGAGTTTCTATAAAATAATAACGTTCCCCTTCAAGAAGATAGTATATCTCATAGGAATTGCTGTGAACATGACGATAAGGCATTGTAAAAGGTTCGTTTCTCTGTATACGCTCTATGAAAAGTCCGTTCATACTATCTTTAAAAATTGTCCGTTCCATGTAAAATCTCCTTAAAAGTAAATATAGTTCGAAAAAGATGAAAAAAGAAAAATTAGTATAAGAATATTATATAATATTTCACTATAATGTCTAGTATAGTAATGAAAAAAGATATAAATGCAGAAAGGTGATGTGAAATGATTTACGGAGAACAGAAAGTAAAAGACCTACAGATTGCTTATATAGGAGGTGGTTCCAGAGGATGGGCCTGGACGTTCATGACAGATTTGGCATTGGAAGAGTCAATGAGCGGAACAATACGTCTCTATGATTTGGATTTTGAAGCTGCAAAAGCAAATGAAATAATCGGCAATAGAATAAGTGAGCGGGAAGAAGCTGTCGGAAAGTGGAGTTATATCACTTGCAATACATTAAGAGAAGCATTAGCAGGAGCAGATTTTGTTGTAATCTCTATTCTTCCGGGTACATTTGATGAGATGGAAAGTGATGTGCATATGCCGGAAAGACTTGGCATTTATCAATCAGTAGGAGACACGGCAGGACCAGGAGGAATGATACGTGCGCTTCGGACAATTCCGATGTTTGTTGAAATTGCAGAAGGCGTAAGAGAATATGCACCAGAGGCGTGGATAATCAACTATACAAATCCGATGTCGCTTTGCGTGAAAACGTTGTATCATACATTCCCAGAAATTAAAGCTTTTGGTTGTTGCCATGAAGTATTTGGGACACAGAAAATTCTAAAGGGAATTTTGGAAGATACGCAGAATCTGCAGAATATTGAGCGCAGGGACATTCATGTGAATGTGTTGGGGATTAATCATTTTACGTGGTTCGATGAGGCGTCTTACAAGGGAATAGATTTATTCCCGGTTTATAAAAAATATATAGAAGAACATTTTGCGGAAGGTTATTATGAACATGATACAAACTGGGCAAATACATGTTTTGCATGTAATCATCGTGTCAAATTTGATTTGTTTAGAAAATACGGTTTGATCGCAGCAGCCGGCAATCGTCATCTGGCGGAATTCATGCCGGGAAATGAGTATCTTAATAATCCACAGACAGTAGATGAGTGGGGCTTTGCTCTTACATCTGTAGCATGGAGAAAAAATGATTTAAAGAACAGAATGGAAAAGAGCAGAAGACTGGCATCGGGAGAAGAAGAGGTTAAATTAAAACCGACAGGTGAGGAAGGAATTCTTCTGATAAAGGCACTCTGTGGTTTGGAACGTATAATCAGCAATGTAAATATTCCAAACACAGCGGCTCAGATAAGCAATCTTCCTAAAGATGCAATCGTAGAAACAAATGCTGTATTTGAGTATGGTCATGTGCGTCCTATTGCCGCAGGAAAAGTACCGGATCAAGTAAGAAAGCTGATCATGCCACATATTGAAAACCATGAGACAATCCTACAGGCAGCATTGAATTGCGATAAAGATGCAGTTGTGAAAGCTTTTATGAATGATCCGATTGTAAAGGGGAAAAATTGCAGCGAGAGAGAGATACGCATGCTGGTGAGTGATATGATCTCTGCAACAGATAAATATCTTCCAAAAGGGTGGAAGAATGATGAAAAAAATAAGAGATAAATTTATGAATCTGCCGATACGAACTGCATTAACAATTATGTTGTTCCCTTTTTTCCTTTTCCTGATATTTTGCTGTTTTGTGTTTTATTTTTCCGGAATTCATCATTATTCAGGACTTGTAAAAGAGAATGCGCAAACGATTGTGCACCAAAGCAGAGACTCCCTGAACCGGGAAATTGAAAATATACAGGAAATGGCAGAAGGAATTTTGTCTGCACGGGCATTCTACAATATGGATTACAACCTTGAGAATGGAAATAATCCGATAACTCCGGTTGAGTATCTGCAGCTAGATACAAGTGTTACACAATTTGTACGTCACTATTCAGTTTATATGGACTTCGGTGGAATATATTTGTCTGATAATTCCATATATTACTGGCTTTCCAATCAGGAGAGTGATGACTCGGGTATGTTGAGAAATGTTGATTATACGCAATATTTGTCAGAAAATACTTTAGAGTGGATTCAATTGGATGAGCTGTTGCCTGAGGAAATGTCAGAGGGAAAAACTTGTCATTTTGCTATTATTAAGACTGTTGGAGATGAAGAAAGTAAAGTGAGCGGATTTGGAATCATGGGAATTCGGGATGATGTGTTTCTTAATCAAATACAGAATAGCAGATTGACATTCAGTAGCAGTATGGCCTTTATAAGACGGGATGGAGAAATCATTACACCGGATTCCGAAAATAATACATTGGATAATCTGACAGAGTCCGACAGAAAAAATATAGAGGTAAAAATGAAGGAAGTTCGGGGAGAGGAGGTGCTCTCTTTTGAAACGGGAGATTATTATGTGGTATATACACCGATTGTAATTAAGGATATAGGAATACTTGCAGTGATACCGACAAAGGAATTATATATGAGCTTGAATGATTTTACGCATATTTTTTTATTTACCATATTGGCGGCGGTATTCATTTTTATTGTGCTTTATTTTGTAATACCAAATTATTTTTCCACCCCTGTTATGAAATTGCTTGGGCAGATGAGACAAATAAACGGACCAAATGATGCAGGGATGATTGGTGTGGATGGCTATCGGGAAATCAATCAGATCGGTACAGGAATCAATGAGATGATAGGTCGAATCCATGCGTTAACAGAATCTATTCAGCATGAAATGACTGCAAAACAGGCAACTCAATTACAGTATCTATTTGCACAGATTAATCCTCATTTTTTGTATAACACTCTGGATTGTATCAGGGAATTATGTGTGTGCAGAGAAAATGAGAAGGCTGCTGAGATGATAGATCAGCTTGCGGCATTTTACAGAATCGGAGTAAGTAAAGGAAAATCCTATATTACCATAGAGGATGAATTACGCCATATTACTTCTTATTTATCGATTTTGCAGACGAGATTTGAAGATTTTCAGTTCCGGGTTGAAGTTCCGGAAGAGTTGAAGTACTGCTATACATTGAGAATGATTTTGCAGCCAATTGTGGAAAACGCTGTGTACCATGGAATACGTCCGTATAAAACAGACGGGATTGTTGAGATTATAGTCAGAAAAGAGGAAGAGTTAATTGCGTTTCATGTAAAAGATGATGGAGGTGGAATCGCAGAGGATGTTCTGGAGGGAATCTGTAAGTCGTTGGACGAGCCAATATGTGAATATACAGAAAAATCTTATGGTGTGTACGGAATAAAAAATGTTCAGGACAGAATTCAGCTTGCATATGGAAAACAATATAAAATTCAAATAGAAACAGAACCGGATTGTGGTACGGAAATTATAGTGTCAATACCTTACAAGGAGAAATAGAAGTGACAAAGATTGTATTTGTAGATGATGATGCAATTATAAGGAGAGGAATTACAACAAAGATAGATTGGAAAGAAAATGGCTGGGACTTGATATATACTGCGAGAGATGCGATGGAAGCTCTGGACTTTATCAAGGAAAATATGCCTGACATTATTATTACAGACATCAAAATGCCGGGAATGAACGGAATCGAGATGGCAGAGATTGCAAGAGATTATTATCCGTATCTTAAGTTCATTTTTATTTCAGGGTATAAGGAATTTGAATATGCTCAACAGGTGCTTAAACTGAATGCTGTGGATTACCTGACAAAACCTCTCGATAAGAATGAATTGATTGAAGTAGTGAAAAAAGCAGAAAATTTGTATCGACAGGAGCGGAAAACAGAACATATACTTAAGGAAGAGTACCCGCAGATTAAACGGAACTATATATCGAAATTAATGAGAGAGAATTTTCAGCATTTGGACGATGATTTTTTCAAAATATTTGATATTAATCTTTCCAGTGGCCTTGGAATGGTTGCTTTTATCAATTTTCATTATAATGAAATGATTCCGGTAGATGAGGCTAAAGAGAAAATAGAAAAATATTGTGATTTTTTGACAAATGCATTCAAAGGAAGTTTCTTTTTTTGCATGGATAACTTGCAGATTTTTATGATCTATACAGAGAAAGAGAGCAAACAAGTATCTATAATGTATGAAAATCTTGGAAATATGGAATTTATGTTTCGGCAGTTTGCAAAGGGGCAGTTAGAGTCGGAAAGCGTAGAGTTCTTTTATGGAAGCGTGATGCATTCTTTTTATGAGTTATATCAATCCTATCAGAATGCACTGCAGAAAATTAATTCAAATGTAGATGATCTGCTCATTGCGGTGCGTCATTATATAGAAGAACATTTTGGAGACGAGGAGCTTACACTTGTTCAGATAGCGGAGCATTTTGGGATTAATCATTGTTATCTGACCAGCGCATTTAAGAAAAAATTCAATATTAATCTGTATGATTATATTATCAAGGTACGGATGGAAAATGCTGCAAGGCTCATTAAAAACACAGATTTAAAAAATTATGAAATTGCAGAAGCAACCGGATATAAAAATCCACAGTATTTCAGCTTAAGCTTTAAAAAATATTATAATTGCACAGTTACACAATATCGAACGGCGCATAGAAACGCATAAATGAGGGAAGGAATTCACGGTAGGATTCCTTCCCTCATTTATGCAAAGATATAAAGTAAAGATATTATAAATTTTTCCCAAAGTTATTGAATTTACTATCTCTGAAAATCATGGTTAAATACACATAAAGGATGAAATATAAAGAAAGAAGGGAAAAAATGATGAAAAAGAGGAATCCGAGTTCACCTGCTCTTGGGAAGAAGAAAACTGAGTGGGCTCCATATTTATTGATATCACCGGCAGTGATTTTGATTGTTGGTGTTATGCTGTATCCGCTTTGCAAGACATTTTATCTTGCGTTTCAAAATTACAATCCGGCAATGCCATTTGCAAATGGATTCTGTGGATTTGACAATTTCATAAAAATATTTACGACCGGTGAATTTTATTCCGCACTTGTTGTGTCGTTGAAGTGGGTTGTTGCAGAAGTTATTTTACAGGTGGTATTCGGAATGATCGTAGCCTTGATTTTGAATCAAAAATTCCGTGGAAGAGGATTCTTTCGTGCGCTGGTATTTGTACCATGGGCAATGTCAGGGGTACTGACTGCGGTATTGTTTAGCTTGATTTACAATCAGAACTATGGAGTACTGAATGATTTGCTTACAAAGATTGGTTTGATTAGTGAAAATGTTGCATGGCTCGCAAGTACAAAGGTGATTTTGGGTGCGGTAGTCGTCGCTGAACTTTGGAGAGGAATTCCATTTTTTGCAATCAGTCTTCTTGCTGGAATGCAGGGACTGTCACAAGATGTTTATGAAGCTGCAAGAGTTGATGGTGCAAACAAAATTAAGACATTTATATATGTGACGCTTCCACTTTTGAAAGATACGATTGTTCTTACTACGTTGTTGCGTACAATTTGGGAGTTTAACAGTGTAGACTTGATTTATAGTTTGACAGGAGGAGGTCCGGTTGGAAAAACAACAACACTTAGTATGTTAATTGCAAATCAGGCCTTGACCACAAATAATTATGGATACGGATCTGCAATTTCCGTAGTCAGCTTCTTTATCCTGGCAATTATTGCGGTTATTTATATGAAGGCATCAGGGTTTGGGAAGGGAAGTGAAGAATAATGCGCGAGAAAAAAAGAGATATTATTTTTTTAAGATGGATTCCATTGCTTTTCATATGCAGTTATGTGGTATTTCCGATTTATTGGGCAATTAACACCGCTTTTAAAAATGAGGGTGAGATTTTAGGAAAAAATATTACATACCTTCCGAAAAATCCGACACTGGCTAATTTTATTGATGCATGGACAAATGTAGGGTTTGATAAGTACTTCTTCAACAGTTTGAAGGTAAGTACAATATCTGTCCTTTTTATCGTGATGATATCAGTTATGGCAGGATATGCATTGAGCCGATATAAATTTCGGTTTAAAGGTGCATTTCTTGGGTTGCTGCTTGCAGTACAGTTTATTCCAGGAGCAGTATTGATGGTTCCGTTGTTTAATATTTTCAATCATGTGCATTTAGTGGGAACACATATTGCGTTAGTGATTGTAAATGTCACATTTCAGACCCCGTTTTGCTGTGTGTTGATGAGAGGGTTTGTGGAAGGAATACCGTTTGCATTAGAAGAAGCGGCGATGATTGACGGATGCAGCAGAGTGAAGGGAGTATTTAAAGTGGTACTTCCAATGCTGATTCCGGGAATAGTGACTGTTGCGGCTTTTGCTTTAATCGGCTGCTGGAACGAGTTCTTGTTTGCGATGATGTTCTTGAATGATCCGGTGAAGTATACTGTTCCGATTGGATTGAAGATGATGCAGGGAGAATATGGTATTCATTATGGTGCGATGGCAGCAGGTGCAATTGTTGCGATGGTAATTCCCGTTGCATTATTTGCATATTTACAGAAATATCTCGTCAGCGGATTAAGTTCCGGTGCGGTAAAAGGTTAATCCCGGTTACGGATAACATATAAAAAAATGGAGGTAAAAAAGGATGAAAAAGAAAGTAGTAGCAGTGTTAATGACGTGTGCGATGGCAGTAACCATGATGGCAGGCTGTGGTGGAGGAGATACTGCAAAAGAGCAGGGGAGTGCGGAAACATCCACAGATAAGGACGAAAAAGTGGAGATTACATTCTGGGATAATTATGCAACTCCACAGAGTACAGAAAGATTTAAGGATCTCATCGCAAAATTCGAAAGTGAGAATCCGAATATTACAGTAAAACATGTACCGCTTCCGTCAGACCAGGCAAAATCAAAATATGATGTAGCAATCCAGTCAGGTTCTACTCCGGACTGTGGCGTTATCTATCAGTATTGGATGAATGACTTTATTATTCAGGATGCATTAGAGCCATTGGATAATTATGTTGCAGAATGGGAAAATTATGATCAAATGCTCGAGACATTCCAGAAAAGTATTAAAGATACAGCTCCGGATGGAAAACTTTACGGTCTGGCACAATCTGTTGTTCCGCCGACACTGTGGTACAACACAGAATTATTCGAAAAGGCAGGATTGGAAGCGCCTACAACATGGGATGAAGTATTTGAAGATACGAAAAAGCTGACAGATAAAGAAAACGGAGTATACGGATTTTCTATCCGAGGAGGTGCAGGTAGTTCACAGCAGTTAGAGCAGATGTTGTATCAGTATTCAGGTATTACAGAGATGTTTGACGAAGACGGAAATTCTACTATCAATGATCCTTTACATGTAAAATTCCTGGAAGAGTTTGCTTCTCTTTATAATGAATATACTCCGGAAAGCGATATTACAAATGCAAGTACAGAGATGATTTCTGCATTTGATTCAGGTTCTGCAGCAATGATTTTCCACAATATAGCTTCCTATGCAATGCACAAAGAGACACTTGGAGACAACAAAGTTGGAGCAATTGTTAATTTGAAGTCCAAAGATGGAGACAGCGTACTTGTTTCTAACGGAGTTGTAACGTTGTCGGTATTTAAAAATTCGGAGCATCCGGATGAAGCATTCAAATTTATCAGCTTCCTCAGTGAACATGAAAATAACAGTTATTACTGTGAAAAATTTGGCTCTCTTCCATGTAATAAAGTTGCAATGGAAGATGAGTGGGTAAAAGAATCTAAACCTGTACAGGCGGCAGCAGATACACTTTTAAATCAGGAAACGAAGATTGCTACACTTCCGGTAAATGTTACAGGATACTTTGATCTGCACTCCAACACACTGGCAAAAGATTTCCAGAATGTTCTTCTTGGAAATGAAACAGCTCAGCAGTATCTGGATAAATGGGCAGATCAGATGACTGCACTGAAAAAACAGTACGATGAGAATGTTGTGAACAAATAAGATTACGCTTGTGAATTGTCAAAAGAAACACGCCCTTATAAGGCGTGTTTCTTTTAAAATAAAAATACTATTATAGTCAGAAAAAATCTGGTTAGATGAGTAGAGGAGGAAAGATAATGACAGATTGGCTGAAAACAGAATTTGAAAATCCCAAGGTACAATATCGTGTGAAACCATTTTGGTTCTGGAATGGGGATATTACGGAAGAAGGTATTGAGAAGCAAATCAGAGAAATGCATGAAAAAGGTGTAGGTGGATTTTATCTTTCTGCTCGTCAGGGACAGGCAGTGCCGTATTTATCACAAAAGTGGTTTTCGCTTGTAAAATATGCCTGTGAGTGTGCAAAAGCATATGGAATGGAAGCATGGCTGTATGATGAATATCCATATCCAAGTGGAATGGGAGGCGGAGAAGTACTGCGTCGGCATCCAGAGGCAGAACATAAAGTATTAAGTCACGTCCGGATTGAAGCTGAAGGTGGTACAGAGTTATCCCATGAGCTGGAAAATGGAATCATATTATATGCAAAAGCATTTCTTGTTCAGGGGAATGGAAGTATAGATAGGGAATCGGTAATTGATGTCAGAGATAACATCGGTATTCTTCAAACAGAGCAAATATATCAGATTACCGGGCTTACGATGTACAATAATAAGCGTTTCTTTTCATATGGACCACAGAACATTCTTAATGTTACGTTGCCGGAAGGTAAATGGATTGTTGAAATTTATTACGAAAAACCAATGGGGGATTTCAAATTTTACGGTGGATACATTGATCCATGCCATGAAGATGCGGTGAAAACTTTCCTGGATACAACACATGAAGCTTATAAAAAAGCTTTGACAGGGGAAGATGAACAAAAATCTAATCTGTCAGATTATGCGAAAGGTATCTTTTCGGATGAAGTCGGTATGCTTAGCCCGGTGCCATGGTCAGATCGGGTTCCGGAGGCATTTGAACGGATAAAGGGGTATTCCATTCTGGAAAATATGCCTGGAATATACGATGCCTCATGGCCAAATTCGTATAGGATACGCTATGATCTTTATGATGTGGTAAATCAGATTTTTGTGGAAAGCTATCATAAACAGGTATCAGATTGGTGTGAACAGGAAGGAATACAATATTGTACAGAAGTTCCGTTTATGCGATTGTCAACGCAGCGATATAGTCATATTCCGGGAGGGGATACAGGTCATGAAAAAGCGGGAAGAGAATTGGAATGGATTTATGATAAGTATCTTTGTGCGTTTCGATACAGCGCAAATGCAGTAGCATCTCTTGCAAGGCAGCTGGGAAGAAAACAGTGTCTGATAGAGAGTTTTCACAGTGTGGGCTGGACTATGACGCTTCAAGATGCGAAATGGATGTTGGATCGTCTTGCAGCAAGTGGAATTAACCAGTATGTATTTCATGCCTTCTATTACACAATAGAATCCATTAACAAACATGACGCACCTCCTTCACAGTTTTATCAGAATCCGTATTGGAAGCATTATCGCAAACTGGCTGATTATGCAGCGCGCTTAAGTGTTTATGTTACAGAAACGCGAGAAACAACGGAAATTGCAGTATTAGACCCGGTACCGAGTTTGTGGGCTCTTTTAGGAAATCCGTTTCACGGATTCCCATATGAAGGGGAAGACAAAGAGGAAAAAGAAAAATGTGAACAGTTAAGAAACAATTGGATGTATACAACAAAAACATTACTTTTGAATCAATTGCAGTATAATCACCTGGATTCTGAAATGCTTCCGGAGTTTACGGTAGAGAACGGCCGACTGAAACATGGTGATGCATCTTATAAGATTGTAATTATTCCTCCGTCTTTGTTTTATGAACACAGCGCTTATTTGAAACTTAAGGAATTTGCAGAAGCGGGAGGAAATATGGTTTTCTTGGGGAATCTTCCGTACTTGTCTATGGATATACACGAGACAGATTGCGAAGCAGAGGAAAAATGGAACTGGCTTTTAGAGGAATATCCTTCACAGGTTACATTTATGAAAGCAGAAGGGCGGTTTGAAAATGCAGACATAGAGAATGCATTCATCGAAAAAATAAAACAATTGGCAGATGAACCGGTGGATATATTGTTTGCAGAAGAAACACAACGAAAGAATTTTATCACGTCAATTCGAAAGAATGAGGATGGAACTCTGTTCCTTTCGCTTGTGAATCAAGGTAAACGTCCAGCGGATGTCATTTTGTACAACAGAAGAAGTTCAAACTATAAAATGGAACAGATTAAAATGGAAGATGGCACATGTATCGCCTCAGGATGTCTTCAAAATAAAAAGAAGCTGAAGTTTGCACCATTGGAAAGTAAATATTTCCGGCTTACTAAAGAAGTGACTTTGGAACAAAAAGATAATACCAACGGAAAAGAGAGGAATCTGATAATTTCCACGAAAGAACCATTTAGTGTTAGAGTTCACGGAAGTAATGTGTTCCGACTTGCAAAATGGAAAATCTCAAGAGATAGAAAACAGTGGTTTGCGACAGAACCTATGACTTTGATTGAACAGGCTGCAGCATTCCCTTTGCTTGAAAAAGAAGATTATATTTACCAAAGTACATTTGGAACGCCTAAGCATGTGAAGATGAAATTTCCGATTTCTGTTGCTTACAGAACAGAATTTGAAGCAGAAAGCAAACCGAAATCTGCGGAAATAATGCTGGATAGGAGGGCGATTACAGGCACATATAAGATAAGAATAAATGAAACGGAAGTGAATCGGGATGTGTTTCAATATCGTTTTATTAATGATGAGCATAATCTTGTGGCGGATATTTCTAATTTGTTAAAAGAAGGAAACAATACAGTCGAAATAGAAGTTGAAGCAGAGCGCGAATCAGATGGATTAAAGGATCCGATTTATCTGTTAGGAAATTTCGGGGTTTCGGACAATCATGTTCTGATACGACAACCGGAAAAGGCAGTATTTGACAGTCATTATATAAAAGGATTTCCGTATTACAGCGGAGATATGACATTTGAGAACGAGATGGTCTTTGATAAATGTGACGGTACGGTGAACGTATCATTTGATTTTTATGATACATGTATGGATTGTCTGGAACTAAAAATAAACGGAACATCTCTGGGCGTCCGGGCTTTTACACCATATCAATGGAAATGCCAGGCAGAATTATTAAAGCAGGGAAAAAATCATGTGGAGTTGATTCGTACAAATACGTTGGCAAATATGCTAGAGGGGACATATTTTGACTATGATAAACATGAACTTGTGAATATTTGAACTCGGGATTTCATCAATCCGCGGTCTGTAAATTATTGTACAGATTGCAAGAACAGAGTTTTGTGAAGTTGAAGCAAAGGGGGCAGACCCCTTTGCTCTGGTTTGTACAACAGACGACCCAGTTGAATCACTGGAATAAGAAGATTGTAAAGGGAATTCCCTAACGGATCTATTTTGATTTTAGGAAGTTCAGGGTACGGAAAAACATATTTTTGCTGCAGAAAACTGGAAGAAATATGAGAAAGTGGGAAAAATACTTATATTTTGGACGTTTCCGGGAACTATACAGAAGATCAACTACGTTTAAATGAATTCAAATACCCGGATATGGTTCAAATGCTCTCTGTTCGGAATGCCCCTATTTACTGGCTCTTTCCATGTGATAGTCAAGAAAAATTTTCAGAAAGTCTGACAGACTTTCTGGTTGAAGCTTTAAAACTTCAAAGTTTAGGCAAGAGGATATGTTGGCGGAAGTGGATCTTGACAGCCTGCAATATATCATGGGACATGAAGAGTACAAGATGATATCCAGGATTTATGACAATGTGACCCAGGAAAGAGTAAGGGAACAACTGAAAAAGCTTGATTCTAATAGGTTCAGAGTTGGTTGAATTTACCAATTATTTACCAGAAATCCGTTGGTAAATACGGAAAGTTATGTGGATTTATGAAGAAAACTAATTTTAAGAATCTTCAAAAACCCATGGAAATCAAGCCTTTAAAGGTTTATAATAATTCTCAGATAAAAAAATTCTTCGGGGCAGGTAGTTAATCCTACATCAGAGAAACCTAGTGTTTATGCGGGTTTCAGCGCTTATAGGAAGAATGAAATAAGCATTTTACCAATAATTTACCAAAAAAATTGAATTTTATAAGAGAGCTCTGAGAGAGCCTGTAATTCAGCTGGGTAGGCATGGATTACAGGCTTTTTTTAAAGTTCATTGTATCAGACAATAGTTTGGGCTATAATTATAAAATAACAAAGTAAATCTTGCAATATGCTGGAAGGAAGTGAAAAATGATGGGCATTTATTTAAACAGTAAAACGGCATATATTTTATATAAAGGGGAAACTCAAAACCCTTATTTTGTTGACAAATCACAGATGCTAGAAGAATTGTTCCCTCTGGTGAGCAGAGGAAACAGCCATATTTGTATTACAAGACCCCGGAGATTTGGAAAGACTGTTATGGCGAATATGATTGCCGCTTATTTCTCAAAGGGATGTGATGCGAATGATATCTTTCAGAATCTTGCGGTTGCGCAAAGTCCAGAGTATGATAAATACAGGAACAAGTTTTCTGTCATTCATATTTCATTCAATGACATCGGCGAGGAATGCATCTCCTATAAACAGTATATTGAACAGATTCGGGAGTGTTTGGTTCATGATTTGAAGAAGGAATACCCGGAGGCGGAGCTTTATGGAAAAACGGATGTGGCAGGGATTCTGAGGTATATCAATGCGGAGGAACCAACGGCCCGTTTTATTTTTGTATTGGATGAATGGGACTTTATTTTTCATCAGGATTTTGTGACCGAGAGGGATAAAAAGGCATATCTGCAATTTTTGAGGAATTTACTGAAGGACAGACCATATGTGCTTTTGGCTTATATGACGGGAATCCTTCCTATTGCGAAATATTCCAGTGGTTCAGAATTAAATATGTTTTTAGAATATACGATGGCTGCTGAAGAACAATATTCACAGTATTTTGGGTTTACAGAGGAAGAGGTGGACATCTTATTTCAAAAGTATTGCATGTACACAGAAGGCCCCCAAAATCTGACAAGAGAAGAACTAAAAAACTGGTATGATGGATATTATTCAAAATTCGGCAGGAGACTCTACAATCCACGTTCGGTAGTAACTTCACTGAAAAATAACAACCTTGGAAATTATTGGACCAGTTCCGGTCCCTACGATGAAATCTATTATTATATTGAAAATAATGTGGATGATGTAAGAGATGACCTGGCACTTATGGTATCCGGTGTGGCTGTTCCGGCAAAAATTAAGGAGTATGCTGCAACCTCCATGAATCTGCAGACGAGGGATGAAATTTTTTCTGCTATGGTGGTTTATGGTTTTCTGAGTTATGAGAATGGAAAAGTCAGTATACCCAATAAAGAATTAATGGAAAAATTCACAGATATGCTGCAGAAAGAACCATCTCTGGGATATGTCTACCGCCTGGCGAAAGAATCCGATCGAATGCTGCAGGCAACGCTTGAGGGGGATACAGAAACTATGACAGAGATTCTGGAACTGGTACACGATACAGAAACACCCCTCTTTCATTACAATCATGAGACGGAACTTATGGCAGTTGTCAATCTCGCCTATCTTTCAGCAAGAGATTCTTATCGGATAGAACGGGAAGATAAAGCGGGAAAAGGATATGTTGACTTTATCTTTTATCCGGAAACAGATAGGAATGCTGACTGTATCATTCTGGAATTAAAAGTCGGTTTTACACCAGAGGAAGCAATTAATCAGATTAAAGAAAAACAATATGCACTTCGTTTTCAGGGGAAAATAGGGGAACAGTCCAGATATTCAGGAGAGATTCTGGCTGTAGGAATCAGTTATAACAAGGAGACGAAAAAGCATTCCTGCAAAGTAGAGGTGCTGTCATAAGCCTCCTGTTATCAGAATGATAAATGAGCCTGTAGTTCAGCCGGATAGGCATGAATTACAGGCTTTTTTGGAGTACATAATATTAGACAATAGTTTGGGCAGCCTGCAATTTCATAATATGGATTATCCGGCATCTCTGTTTTGAGGTGCTTTTTGTATGCTTAAATACAAGAGGTATGAGAGAAAGGATTTTTATGAAAATGCCCCTTGCAGCACTGTTTTGACATGAATACTCTTAAAGTTTATGACATTGGGTGTAAACAGTAACCAATTAGTAAACTACAAGTAAGAAAGTAAAAACATGCACATAGAATATCTGACTGATTTAACACTATAATAAAACAAAAAGTGTGAGGAGGCGTGTGATGAAATATCTGTTTATCTACTTTATTGGCGAACAGGAAGATGGAGAACAGGTTTATTTTTCAGTCAGCAGCGATGGACTACATTGGGAAGATCTGAATCAGGGTAAACCTGTGCTGCGGTCTTGTGTTGGTGAGAAAGGTATCCGGGATCCGTTTGTGGTCCGGGATCCGGAGAATGACAGATTCTATATGATGGCCACAGACCTCAGGATTGGAGCAGGAAAGGGCTGGGAGGAAGCGCAGTACAGGGGAAGCAGGAATCTGATCATATGGGAATCTGAAAATCTTGCAGACTGGAGCGGTCCGAGAAGCTGTACGGTGGGGGTACCAGAAGCTGGATGCGTGTGGGCACCGGAGAGCGTATATGACCAGGATGAAAAAGCATTCTTTGTCTTCTGGGCATCTATGGTACAGCTTGTGGGAGAATCTGAGCCAAAGCAGAGGATTTATGGTTCCTATACCCGGGATTTCAGGAACTTTACAGAACCATTTATTTATCTGGAAACCGGAAACCATGTAATTGATATGAACATTGTCCGTGCCCAGGGATGGTATTATCGCTTTGTCAAGGATGAGACAACAAAAGGGATCAAAGCGGACCGGGTAAGGAAACTTTGCGGGGAAAGTGCACAATCCATCCACTCTGAGATTCTTGAAAAACTTCTTGGAGTGGAGGGCCCGGAGGCGTATGAACTGCCCGACGGTCGGTGGTGCCTGATCGCGGACCAGTTTGCCAGCGGCGGGGGGTATCTGCCGCTTGTGTGCAATGAGCTTGAAAAGGGCGATTTTGAAGTGCTTTCGCATCAGGAGTATGATTTGGGAAAACTAAAAAAACGGCATGGATGTATTCTGAAAATTACTAATGAAGAATATCTCAGGCTGAAAAACAGATATTAGGAGAAGGATAGACGGATGAAAAAGAATGGGAGAATCAGTCTGATAATATTTACAGTCTTGTGGATGTTCACACAGACGATCCCGGTCCTGGCTGAAGGAGGCCCCAGGATTCTGATGAAACAGTTGGGCGATCTGACAGAGGATAAAATGATGGAGGTTGTCTGTGCTGTTGAAAACGGGGATGGAATCACTAACGGCAAATTGCGTATTATGTATGATGCTCAATGGATGAAGCTGACAGATACAGGAGCTGATGAGGCGTTAGACGGTGCCTTATGTGAGGTAAATGATTGTCTGACAGGCAATAAACCGGAAGGGGAGATAGTGGTGGCATTTGCCTCGTCATCCAGTATCCGGGAGGAAGGAAGCCTTGTGAAACTGAATTTTAATCTGCCCAAGGGAATTCCTGACGAGGGGGCGCTGGAGGTGACAGTGGTCGCTGAGAAGATTGGTGGAGATGCAGGGACTGTGCAGGTCAATACAGAAAATCTGATAATCAGATCAGAGAAAGGCAATCCGGATGATCCGGACGGCGACAACAAAGACGATGATAATAAGAAAGACCCGGATGATGATAAGAAAGACGATCAGAATCAGGGGGATCATGATGGGCAGAGCGGTAATGGTTCAGGGAATGGTGATAAGAAAAACCAGGGAGGCAGTAAGAACCAGGGAAGCACCAGCAAAAAAAGTACATCCAGGCCCAAAGGAAATATCAAGACAGGAGATGAAACAAGAATCATACCATTTGTGTTGACAGGGGGCGCCGCTGCAGGCGTGTCTGTTTGGATGGTGAGAAGGAAGAAAAAGGAGGAGGCAGAAAAGTGAAACAGTTGAAAAAGAAAAGAATGCTGGCAATGACGCTGGCAACAGCTATGACAGCCCAGACCTTTGGCGGGGGCAGTCTGCCTGTAATGGCGGAGACAGTGGGTTCCTCACAAGACAGCTACGGAACTAATATGGACTTTGAAGCTGGTACAGAGGGCTGGACGACAGAAGGAGATGTGACGGTTGAGGAATCCAATGTCAGGCAGGGAAGCAAGTGTATCAGGATGGGAAAAGACTCTAAAATATCCCTGTTGGTGGGGGATATTCCCCAGGGAAGTTACACTCTGACAGCATGGGTCAGGGCGTTAAGAGCAGCAACAGCGCGGAGCTTGTGGTAAGGGGAACCGGAGCGCCGGATGCAGTTGCACTTGTGGATACATACCTGGACGGGGATAAAAGTGTATGGCAGCAGATGGCCCATCGAAATGTGCTGGTGTACAACGGTCAGGCCCAGATTGATATCAGTGCAGGAAATTCCACCGAGTTGTATATAGATCAGTTGGAACTCACTCTGGATTCGCAGGATGAAAACGGACTTTCCAATTGGGGATTCGAGGATGGACTTACAGGATGGTCATCTGCAGGCACGGCAGAGGTGGTCACTGACTCCGCTGATACGGGGAAACAGGCCATCCGTCTGGCAGCAGGAAGCCAGGTGGAACAGAAGGTGGCAGTTGAGCCGAATACGAAATATGCGTTGACGGTGCGGGCAAAGGTTGATAAATAGGATACTTTTGCAACTACAAAATATACGGATGAGATGGAACGTCCAATCGGTGAACTTGTGGATCGTACCTCACTTGGGGACAGGCTGAATCTGGGTGTAAAAGCTGCAGACGGCACGGTGCTCCGCCAGGTGCCGTCAGGGACAGAGGACTATTCACTTGTGACTCTGACTTTCACAACAGGAGCGAATGACAGTGAGGTGACAGTTTATGCGAATACCATCTGTGATGAGGCTTATAAGGAATCTGTTACAGTGTGGTCAGATTATGAGACACATTTGGCAGACGACTGGCAGGGAAACGGAGAGGATTTTGCCTATGTGGACAATTTTGATTTGTTTGCGTTCAAAGACCAGAATTACATACGGGGAGCAGATGTCTCTTTTCTGCCCCTGATTGAGGACAACGGAGGAAAATATTTTGCCAATGGAGTCCAGCAGGATTGTCTGAGAATCCTTTCCAATCATGGTGTCAATTCACTCATCAGCATGGTATTTGTACATGCAGGAAATAAAATCTATAACCCGGATGATGGGCTGAAGCAGATCTTCCAGGATTATAACATTGGACCTGACGGACAGCCATACCCGTACTTTATGCAGGAGGGTTACTTCGACAAAGAACATCTCGTGGCTGTGGGAAAACGAGGGGCGGATCTGGGGCTTAGCTATATGCCGGGCTTCCAGTACAGCGATGCGTGGATCAGCGCCGGAAAGGCAAATACGCCTCTGGAATGGCTGAATGTAGATTATGAGGGCAACTTAAGCAACTCTGATTTGGATCATATGAAAACCAATGTATACAATTATGTATATGACACACTGACAGCCATGAGAGACGGCGGTGTGGACATTATCGGTGTAAAACACGGAAATGAGCAGAACCAGGGAATCATCTGGCCGGTTGGAAAAGGCTCCAAGAGTAAAGGGCACGCAGAGCTTGTTGCAGCTTCCTATGAAGCTGCGGAGGATGTGCTGGGAGGAGTGCCCGGATTCATCCATACGAATAATGGATACAGCCCGGCAGATGCAAACAGTTTTTTCGGAAATCTGCTGGATATGGGAGCAAAGATGGATGGTGCGGCATTTTCTCTGTACGGCGGACGGGGAATAGATAATATCCTCAATATGGCATCTAACTCACTGACCAATGAGCGTTTGAAATACAGAGATTATGTGAATGTGGAGACAGGATTTTCCTTTACCAGGTACAGACCTACATGGAACGCGGAGGGGTCAGCCATGGGCCAATCCTCTTACTACAGGACAAGCGGAAATGGTCAGTATAACTGGCTGCTTGACTATATGCAGGCTCCCTTTGATATTCCCAATCCTCATAATCAGCTCAGAGGATTTTATTACTGGGAAACTGACTGGACACCCACGCCAGGGGCTGGAAGCAGTTATCATGAATCTGTCAGCGTAAGCGGCAGGACCATGTTCAACAACGGAGATACGGGCATCGTGGAGATGGGAAGCAGCCAGCCGGGAAAAGCCGGAGATATGATGGACAGCATGTATGCCTATCTGATGAGAGGCTGTGTGAAAGAAAAGGCGGCGTCAACCCTTTCTCCCCTGAGAGGATACGGAGAGTATACAGTGGAGGCTGGTCAGGTATCTGAAATCAGTCTGGAGCAAAGTGAGATTGATCTGATGCCGGGAGATACCCAGAGACTGAAAGTAAATCTGGCTCCTGCGGACAAGGTTCTGACAGACGGAGCGGTCAGCTATTCTACGTCTGACGCCTCGGTGGCTGAGGTCACAGAGAAGGGATTTGTCCGGGGCGTGGCGGCAGGCACAGCTACAGTTACCGCGGAGGTAAATGGACTGGCAGCATCTGTAAATGTGACAGTGGGAGAGCCAAAAGAAGCAGCCAAAGACGATCTGACTCTTAAATTGGGCAGAGATTCGACAATTGACAAAACGCCTGTAAGTGATGGAGAGGAGATAACTGTACAGGTCCTCTCTAAACTCCAGCTTGCCGCAAAACTGCCGGATGAGGTCACAGATAAAGTGGTCATCTACACATCATCAGACCCTGAAGTGGCATCCTTCTTCGGTGAGACATGGCAGACACCCAGGGGATATATGCGCCAGCAGTCAGATAAGACCGAGAATGTACAGCTAAATGTGAAGAAAAAAGGTACCACCACGATTACAGCAGCCACTCAGGACGGAAAGTCTTCCCTGAGTTTTACATTGAAAGCAGAGAAGGTGGATGCCGGCAAGATTACCCTGGATCAGACAGAAGTGACAATGAGCAATGGCAGAAAGCTGCAGCTTAAAGCGGCTCTGGAACCTGAAGATACCACACTTTCCAAAATTCTATGGGAGTCAGACAACCCGGAGACAGCAGCGGTGGATAAGAACGGCCTGGTGACTGCTGTAAGTGTAGGCGATGCAGAAATCAGGGCAGTATCTGATGACAACCCGGATGTTTCTGCTGTCTGCAAAGTACATGTGGTGCCGGTAATGGCAGAGGGAGTAGTGCTGGACAAAGAGACAGCCACACTTCAGATTGGGCATTCCAAGACACTGAAGGCACTTGTTATGCCTGAAGACACCTTTAACAAAAAGCTTACCTGGACTTCAGAAAACGAGTCTGTTGTGTCCGTAGATGAAAATGGTGTTATTACAGGTGAGCAGATTGGCGGTCCGGTCAAGGTTACAGTTACTACAGAAGACGGTGGATTCACTGCAGAGTGCCAGGTCACGGTACAGGAGGAAGCAGTCCCTGTTACAGGTGTCAGCCTGAATCAGGGGAGCTACCGTTTTGCATCTGATTATTTTTCGGACACCAAACCCTTAGAGGAGATTCCAACTGTCAGATTCAGCGCCTCCGTAGAGCCGGATATGGCTACAGAGGAAGATGTTGTCTGGAGCTCTGACACGCCAGAGGTGGCTGTGGTCAATGAATATGGAATCGTTACACCTGTGAGCAGCGGGGTGGCATCTATAACGGCAACAACTGTGGATGGAAACCATACTGCTTCTGCAATGGTCTATGTACCGGCAGTCAGCGAAAGCTTTGACAACAGGGAGACAGGCTCAGGCTGGGATATGACAGTTGGTTCTGTAGGCGGAGGCGCACTGGGTTCCGGTGTCAATGAGACGGATGACGGCAAGGTGCTTCAGATTGCCGGAGGCGGTTCTGGTGGAAGGAGTACACAGCACAGGTTCTCACCGGAGATCACAAGTGACAAGATAATCCTTGATTTTGAGTACAACGTAGGTACAAGCACAGCTTCCAACGGCAATTACCTGGCTGTCACAGACAGCAGCAATCATGTATATCTGGCGATTCAGACAAATAAGAATACAGAACTGGTTTACAGCGCCGGTGAAGAGCTTGTGAATAACCAGCCTTTAGTGAACGGCACTGTAATAGGACAGGGATTTGACAAAGAGAATACATGGTATCATATGGATATTGAACTTGATATGAAGGCAAACATGTCCCGGTTTACGGTCACAAGTCTGGATGATCCGTCTGTTACAGCTACACAGGAAGCTGCTTTCGGGGAGGGAATCCAGTACAACAATGATCTGGGGAGTATTCAGTTCATGGGAACCAGGAACAGGGATGCGGGAAATCCGGACTGGAATCCGGCTCTTGATAATTTCAATGTTTATGCTGCCGGAATATCTCCCAGGAGTGTGGTGGTGGATACAAAGTCTGTACGCCTGCTTCCTGTGAAAGACACACTGAAAATACAGCATCAGCTAAATGCCAAAGTGCTGCCGGAATCTGCAGACCAGGGAATCGTGTGGTCATCTTCTGACGAGACAGTGGCAACTGTGGACGAAAATGGATTGGTGAAAGCAGCTAAGATTTGCGATAACCTGAGTGACATTAAAAACGGAACCTGCGTCATCACGGCAGCCTCCACTGCAGATAAATCTATTCTGGCGGAAGTAGAGGTAGAAGTTACCAATACCCCGAACGCAGTTGAGCGTTGGAGTATCAGTGATGAAAAAGGAAATGAAATTCCCTTTGGCGATGAGGCCGATGCCATAAAACTTCAGACAGGAGATAAGAAAAAGCTGAATGTGATTGTCAGCGGCGGAGATGGCGAATCAGATATTGCCGGGATCAGCTGGACATCAGATGATGCAGATGTGGTCGCAGTAGATGCGGCAACGGGTGAGCTTCGTGCCAAAAAGGCGGGTACAGCAGCTCTGACTGTGGAAGTATCTTTCTATAGCGGAACTCCGCTGACACTGAAAGTAAACTGTCAGGTTGATGGTGAAGAACTAGCAGATACAGGAGCTCTGGAAGAGGCAGTCAAAGCAGGTGAAATGGCAATGGAGTATCCGGAGGACTGTTATACCGAGGAGAGCCTGAAAGCATACAAAGATGCCCTGAGTAAAGCAAGAGAGACTCTGGAGACTGCCCGGAGCGAGAGATGGCAGGCGGAGAAGCAGGGTGAGATAGACAAGATTACAGAGGATTTGGATCAGGCAGTTCAGGGGCTTGCCATAAGAGATAACATACCTGCAGAGAGTATTATACTTGGCGGAGGAGACAACCCGCTGTCCATTAACAAGAAAACAACCCTGAAAGCGGAACTTAAACCGGCTTATGCCACAGAGACGCTGACATGGACTTCGTCAGATCCCGAAGTTGCAGCGGTAGATGAAAGTGGTGTGGTCACCCCTCTCAGCGAAGGAACAGCAACAATCCGTGCAGAGGCATCAAGCAGTGCGTCGGCTGAAAAGAAAATTACAGTTACAAAAGACCTGACATCCTGGTTCCAGGATAACGGTGTCACCATAAGCAGTGTGGGAACCGGCAGTAAATATAAAGATACAACGCCGTTTATTAATGCACGGACTTCGTCAATTGTCGATGCATGGTCAACGGGCTCAAATACTAACATGGGAAGTCTGACTGTTGATTTCAAAACAAGGACATCCCTGGAGAGCCTCACCACGTCATTCTGGCAGCAGATGAAATATAAAGTAGAGACTTCTGATGACGGTATTACATGGAATATGACTATGGACCATTCCGGTGAGTTTGCCGGAGCCATAGGGAATGAGGTGTTTACCGAGGCATTTCCGGAAAACACCAGTGCGCGGTTTGTGCGTGTTACTACCCTTGGAGTAAAGACCAGTACTGATTGGGTCGGAATTTCAATCATGAGAGTGGACGGCGCCTTTGAGCCGGAAGCACAGCGTACCCTGGATTCTCTGGAGCTGACAAGCGGCCCGGATAAGACGGTCTATGATCACGGTGAAGAACTGGATCTGACAGGTCTGACTTTGACAGCAGGATATGATAACGGAGATTCAAGAGTGCTGGAGGCACAGGAGTACCGGATTGAGGGCTATGACAGCAGTCTTTTGGGCAGCCAGACTGTGACTGTGGCTTACACGGAGGGTGATGTCACTCTGAAATGTGAATTTGAGGTTACAGTGAGGATGCCTGTTACCACCACAAGACTTGAGAAGGCAATTGCCTTTGCGGAAGGTCTGAAAGCACAGCAGGAGGCAGAACAGGGCTTTACTGAGGCTAGCTGGGCAGACGTGGAGGCAGCACTTGCTGAAGCGTCAGCCGTACTTGCGGATGAGAATGCCAGCCAGGAAGAAATTGACGGGGCTGCATTGACTCTTATCGGCGTGTGCAGTGCACTGGTGGAAAAGATTCCTAAGGTTGGTCTGAAGACTGCTATAGATGAGGCGGAAAAAGTGCTTGCAGATGAAGAAACCCTTGCCGGCTATACAGAAGAGAGCGTGGAAAATGTCCGTCTGGCGCTTACCAATGCGCAGACCGTATACGAAGATGAAACAGCAGAACAGGAAGCTGTGAATACAGCGCTGAAATCTCTGATGGATGCAGTAACTTCCCTTCTGAGGATAGACAACAGCAGGCTGGATGCATTGATCCAGAAGGCAGAAGAGATTTTGACAGATGCCGATAGTTATACTTCCGGCAGCGTGGATGCACTTCAGAAAGCACTGGAAGAGGCAAAGGCAGTGGCCGGAAACAAAAATGCCACAGAAGAAGAAATCAATGCTGCATATGATAAGTTATTCGATGCCCTGATTTCCATGGCAAAACGTGGAAATAAGGCGGAACTGGAAGTGGCTTTGGCAAAAGCAAATGAAATTCTGGCTCAGCGAAACCGCTATGTGGCGTCCACAGTGTCAGATCTGGAGGCGGCGACAGCTGAAGCACAGACAGTCTATGATAACATTGACGCAACCCAGAAGGAAATCAATGGAGCTGTGGAAACTCTGGTTCCTGTTATCATGAAAGCACGTCTGCTTGGAGACGTGAACATGAATGGTATCGTCGAGTCTGATGATGCGGCGGAGATACTGAAGTATACTGCAGAGCTGCAGGAGCTTACAGAGGAGCAGGTAGAAACCGGAGATGTGAACAGAGACGGTGAGGCAGATGCAACAGATTCAGCAGTGATTCTCCAGTATACCGCGGAGAAGATCAGCGAATTTTGAGACAGACGCCCTGCAGAGGTTATTCCTCTGCAGGGCGTTTGTCGTGAAGATGGTGCAGAAGTGCGGGAATTGAAAAACAGCAAATAAGTAATTTCAGGTTACCGATGTAAAAACATGCACATAGAAAAAGAAAGCATCAGAACTTATAATAAAATCATACAAAGCAAGAAGATAACAGATAACACAAACAGGGGAGGAGAGAAAAGAAAGATGCAAAAAAAACAAGGAGTAAAAGGTTTTTTCAGTAAACTCTACAGATACCGGATTTTTCTGCTGATGCTTTTACCGGCAGTGGTCTATACGCTGATCTTCAGCTATTATCCTATGACCGGAATTGTGATGGCATTCAAAAAGTATAACTACGCGGACGGTATTCTGGGAAGTCCCTGGTGCGGACTGGATAATTTCAAGTTCTTTTTCAAGTCCGGCCAGGCAGGTCTGGTTACCAGGAACACGGTTTTATACAATCTGGTTTTTATTGCTTTTAACACGATTTTCCAGATTGCAGTGGCCATCTTCCTGACAGAGATCAATAACAAACATTTTCGTAAAACAGCCCAGTCACTGATGTTTCTTCCGTATTTTATCTCATGGGTAATCGTCGGTGTCATGGCCTTCAACATCTTCAGTTCCGATTACGGATTTCTGAATACACTGATCACCGGCCTGGGCGGGAAGAAGATTCCATTCTACACAAACCCGAAGGCATGGCCGTTTATCCTGATATTCTTCAATATATGGAAGAACATCGGGTATGGCTCGGTCATGTATTTGGCGGCAATCATGGGAATAGATACTTCAGTGTATGAAGCGGCGGCCATAGACGGGGCAAATGTATTCCAGAGAATCAGAAAAGTTACGATTCCCATGATTATGCCGACAACTATCATCCTGCTTTTGCTGGCAGTGGGAGGTATCTTTAAAGGCAACTTCGATATGTTCTACAACCTGGTGGGAAATAACGGTCTGCTGTTCAACTATACAGACGTAATTGACACACTGACATTCAGGGCATTGATCAGAAGTAATGACTTTGGAATGGCAGCGGCCATAGGTCTGTTCCAGTCGGTGCTCTGCTTTATAACCGTCATTGTGGTCAATAAACTGGTGGGCAAATATGACAAAGATTATACATTGTTCTAGGAGGGGATTAAGGTGAGAGATAACGCACGAGCGACAAAGAAAAAAATGAGTTCGGATGTGAGGAAGCTGAATATAATTGCTTACACATTCTGTATTGCAGTAGCGCTGATTTGTCTGATTCCCTTTCTGATGATAATATCAGGTTCTTTCTCATCAGAGGCTGCAATCACCAAAAACGGTTTCAGCCTTCTGCCCCAGGACTTCAGTCTTCAGGCATACAAGACGGTATTCAAAGAACCGATTGTGGTATTCCGTGCCTACGCGGTCACGATTTGCCTGACCATAGGCGGGACTATGATAGGCCTTCTGCTGCAGACTATGACAGCCTATGTGTTGTCCAGAAAAGATTTTGAGTGGAGAAATAAGTTTTCATTCTTTTTCTACTTCACCACATTGTTCAATGGAGGCCTGGTACCGTACTATGTACTGATGACACGGACGCTGAATTTAAAAGACAGCTATCTGGCGCTTTTATTGCCGCTGTTATTCAATGTGTATAACCTTCTGATTATGAAGAGTTATATCACTGCTTTGCCGGATTCCCTTATAGATGCAGCGAAGATAGACGGATGCGGGGAGGTAAGGACACTGTTCCAGATCGTTATGCCTCTTATCAAGCCGGCGCTGGCTACAGTGGGACTGTTCATTGCACTGGCATACTGGAATGACTGGTACAATGCCATGCTGTACATAAACACAGAGGACAAATACCCGCTTCAGTATTTTCTCTATCAGCAGGTCAATAACATCGAAGCTTATAAGAAACTGATAGCCAACAGCGCAGTCAGCAGTGCGGTGGTAACTGCGGTATCGCTGCCTACGCAGACTTTAAAAATGGCGCTGACGATTGTAGTAACCGGCCCTATCATTCTTGCCTATCCCATGGTACAGAAGTATTTTGTCCAGGGTATCACTATTGGAGCAGTGAAGGGCTGAGATGAAAAATATATTTCAAGGAGGACTTATTATCATGAAGAAGAAAACAAAACAGGTGTGTGCGCTGACACTCAGCGCAGCAATGGCGGCAGGAATGCTTGCAGGATGCGGTTCTGATTCTGACAAGGGAGGTTCTGACAGCAAAGAGAGCGCAAAGAATGTGGAAGGAAAGACCTATAACGGCGTTGATGTATCGGAGCATGTGGATCTGAAGATGTACCTTTTGGGAGAGCGTACCCCGGATTTCGATGCAGTCTATGATGAGATCAACAAAATCCTGGAGGACAAGTTAAACTGTTCTGTCAGTGTGGATTTCCTTTCCTGGGGTGAACATGAGAAAAAATATTCTCTCTTGTTTTCCTCACAGGAAGATTTCGATCTGATTTTCACAGCTACAAGCTGGGGACATTATGAGCAGACTGTAGCGCTGGGTGGATTCTATCCCATGGCGGAGGATTTTATACAGAAGTATGCCCCACAGACCTGGGAGACTGTTCCTGAGGTTGCCTGGGAGCAGGCAAAGATCAATGGGGAAATCTATATGGTTCCCAACAACCAGACAGAATTTGGGCAGGATGTGCTGGCAGTCCGCGGGGATCTCATGGAAGAGTACAATGTGAAGAGTATCAGCAACTGGAATGAGATGACAGAGTTCTTCAAGAGATGTGCTGAAAACGGAATCTATGCAGTACAGAACGGCCCCTGGTACCAGTATTTCCAGAGCCAGGGAATGGGTCTGGTAGGCGGAACGCCGAAAAGCGGCGAGCTGATCCTGTACAATGCAGAAGACCCGGAAGACCTGGATTTCAGATGTATTATTGACTGGGATGGATTTACTGATTACTGTAAGCAGGCAAAAGAGATGGCCGATGCAGGCTGCTGGTCTCCCGATGTCCTGAGCAATGAAGAGGACAGGCAGACGGGACTGCTCACTGGAAAAACAGCGGCAATGGTATGGAATATGGGCACTTGCCTTACTTACGCACGACAGGCTAATACTGAGAATCCGGACTGGAATACAACACTTGTTGACCCGGTATCTGACCATCCCAAGCATGCTAATCCCTACATCAACAATGGCGTTGCCATCAACAAAAACAGTAAGAATCCGGAACGTGCCATGATGGCCTTAAATGAGTTCTACACCAACCCTGAGATTCAGGATCTGACTATGCTGGGAATCGAAGGAAAACACTGGGAAGCAGTGGGAGAAGATCAGTATAAACTGCTTGACGAGAGTGGATATGGTCTGGATAATAACTGTAACTGGGGATGGAAAAATGAGAAAATCTACAGAACAGAATATGTAGAGAACAGAACAGCTCTGGATGATACCTATGATGCTGTGAAAGAAAGCTTCACCAATAATCAGAGAGAAGACCACCCCTATGACGGATTTAACTTTAACACAGAAAATGTAACCTCACAGGTTGCAGCAGTGGAAGCAGCAGTTGATACATACTATAAACCGCTGATCAATGGTCTGGTTGATGATGTGGATCAATCTGTTAAAGATATGAAATCGGCATTGGAGAGCGCAGGAATCCGTGATATACTGACTGAATTAGACAAACAGGCAGCAGATTACGTAGCTGGAAAACAGTAACATATTGAGTCGGAAGGGCTGCCACATTTTTGCGGCAGCCCTTTTAAGATACAGAGATAAGAATCAGAAGGCAGGTAAAGCACCATTAGGTGAAGGGACTGACAGGAGGAAGACAGAGATGAGACAATACGGTTACACAGAAAAATATCTTACCATGGACGGACAGCCGTGGTTTCCTGTGATGGGAGAGATGCATTACAGCAGATACAGGGAGGACTTGTGGGAGGAATCTTTACGAAAGATGAAAGCAGGAGGAGTTACTGTCCTGTCCACATATGTGATATGGATACATCATGAGGAAGAGAAGGATAGCTTTGATTTCACAGGCTGCCGTGACCTGGGAAGGTTTATCAGGATTTGTAAAAAAGTAGGACTTTCCATGTTTCTGCGCTTAGGACCCTGGATACATGGCGAGGTGAGAAACGGAGGCTTTCCCGACTGGCTGCAGCAAAAGGAGCGGGAGGGAGTCATATTGAGAAGCAATGATGAGAGATATCTGAGATATGTCCGGCGTTTCTGGGAGAAGGTGTATGAGCAGGCAGAGGGATATTTCCATAAAGATGGCGGCCCGATTATGGGAGTCCAGATAGAAAATGAGTATGGGCATGTTGGAGGACTGAAAGGAGAGGCGGGGGAAACACATATGCGTACACTGACATCGCTGGCAAAGGAACTGGGTTTTATTGTGCCTTATTACACAGCGACAGGATGGGGCGGGGCCTGTATCGGAGATTTACTTCCAGTCATGGGCGGATACTGCGAGGCTCCCTGGGACCAGAGGACTACAGAGCTGGAGGCCAATGCCAATTATGTGTTCAGCAGTGAACGAAATGACGCACTGATTGCCTGTGATCATCATGTAGGAGACCAGGTTACTTTTGACCAGACCAGGTTTCCGTTTCTGACAGCAGAGCTGGGAGGCGGCCTTCAGGTTACAAAACACAGAAGGCCGGTAGCTCACGGAAAAGATATCGGAGCTATGTCCCTGACGAAACTTGGAAGCGGGGTGGCGCTGCTGGGATATTATATGTATCACGGGGGAAGCAACCCGAAGGGAAAGCTTTCCACCCTGCAGGAGAGCCGTGAGACAGGGTATTTAAATGACCTTCCGGAGGTCAATTATGATTTTAATGCACCTGTTCGGCAGTATGGAGCAATTTCAGACAGTTATCGTGAAATTAAGCTGCTGGCTTATTTCCTGAAAGACTTCGGAGATGACATGGCTGCTCTGGAGACGGATATCCTTACCAGAGGGGTAAAACCGGAAGATACCAAGACCTTGCGTCTTTCCAGCAGGCATGACGATGAACATGGATATGTATTTTACAACAATTATCAGCGCCGTAGAGTGATGGACGCCCATCAAAGGACCATGCTGATTGGAAAGTGCCGTCAGCCTGTAAATTTTCCGCCTGTAGATATTGGAGAAGGTGCTTTCGGCTTTTTTCCGTACCGGATGAGGCTGGGAAATGCGGTGCTCAGGTCAGCGCTGGCTACCCCTCTGTGCTGCCTGCATACAAAGAAAGAAGATATCTTTGTATTTTACGGTGAACAGGAGCCAGAGTATCAGTGGGAGGGAGAGGAACAGGCCCGGGTGCTGTCTCTTAGCAGAGAGCAGGCTCTGAATGCCTGGAAGGTTACACTTGACCAGGACTATTTAATCCTTTCAGAGAACTATGTCTGGGAAGAGGATGGCGTGCTGAAGATAACAGGGGCAGAAGAGACAGAGATCCGTTGTTTTCCGGAGGCAGAAGAGGGAATTCCAGGATTTGTAAAATACCGGCAGGAAGCAGAATTTACTGTCTATAGACGGAAAGCGGAGTATATAAGTCCAAAAATAGAAGTGAATTTGACAGCAGAAGACCGGGAGAACAGAGTCTATGACATACAGATTGTTTACGGGGAAAGGGAGGACCGACGGAAAGGGCGCGATACGATCCTGTATCTGGAATATGCGGGCGAGAGTCTGGAGATATATGCAGATGGGGAGAAGCTCAATGATCATTTCTATACCGGACAGAAAGTACCTCTCAGCCTTGGGTATTTTGATTTTCCAAAACAGCTCAGAGTGATTGTACATTCCCTCTTCGCAGAGGATGATATTTTTCTTGAAAAATGTCCTGTATTCATAGAAGACAGGGCCTGCAGTCTTATTTCTGTGAAGACGGCAGAAGAATTCCGTTAAAAAAATCATACTTGTCTGTTATAATAAAGAGTATAAAAATACGGTGAAATATTTCCGAAAGAAGGAGCCGGAATATGGACAAAGAACAGCGCAAAAGGTGGAAGCGGTCCTCTCTGCAGACAAAGCAGATACTGGCATTTACGACGATTATTGTCAGTTTTATGGCAATTATGTTTTTCCTGCATATCAGGACTTTGAAGACTGTGCGTGAGATGACATATGATAAAATGCGCGCTCAGGCAGAATATTATCTGGAAAGTTTTGAGATGGAAGTAAGCCATGCTATCAATCTGCAGATTGAAATATTTAACGACAGAAAGCTGGCATTCCTGGCACAGCCGGAAGCAGGTTTGGATGATTTCGAGAAGAGGGATGCGCTGCTGTCTGTGAAGGAAAAACTCAGCAGTATAGCGGGAGTCAGCAACCTTGTGGAAAGTTGTACGATCTATATGCCGAAAAGTGAATATAAGATTACTGACAGCGCTGTCAGGAGAATGAACGCAGATGATTTTGAAGAGATGTGGAGCTTTGTGGATTATGAAAATGGTTCTATCAGCTATGATGGTGAAAAATTTTATTCTGTTGAGATGGGGCAGACCAGAGGAGATGAAGATGAGGCGTTTAATTTTATGTTTGTCCTTACATTTTCCGGCGGGCAGATTGAAAACAAATTATCCCTGCTGAATACCACAGCGAACAGCGGAGCCTTTATCTACAGCGACAAATATCATGCAATGGTACAGAGCAGCACAGCCCACTGTTCCAGCGCCAGAATCCTCAGTGAACTGAAGAAGGATGAACAGGGGGAGTATGTGAAGGTGCAGGAAGTGAAGGCAGGTGGGGAAAATTATCTGGTGTTTGTGGGGGGAAACGGCAGTATGGGTACATTTGTCCAATATACGGAAGAAGGGGCTGTCATGGGATATATCAAACAGTCCTGGATCTACCTGTCTATTGGCCTGTTGATTTTGCTGGGAATATCTATATTCTTTGTTATATATACCAACAGAACCATACATAAACCTATCGGTTTGCTTTTGGAGGCATTTGGAAGAGTGAAGGAGGGAAATCTGAATCAGCATATATACAGAAATACAGAGGATGAATTTTCTTATCTATATAGTGGTTTTAATGACATGGAGGACCGGTTGAAACATCTGATTGACGAAGTCTATATTCAGACTAATCTGGCGCAGAGAGCACAGCTAAAGCAGCTTCAGGCTCAGATAAATCCTCATTTTCTGTAGAACAGCTTTTTTACACTGAGCCGCAGGATCAAGAGGCAGGATTACGAGAATGCGGAGGAGTTTGCAAAGCATTTGGGAAATTATTTCAGATATCTGACCAGAAGCGGTTCAGACTATATTACCCTGGATCAGGAGGTCAGCCATGCAAAAAGCTATGCCGCTATACAGGGAGTACGGTTTGCCGGACGTCTCAGTATTGAATTTGAAGAACTGCCAAAACGGTTCGCGCCTGTGATAGTCCCCCGTCTTATCCTTCAGCCACTGCTTGAAAACGCCTTTGAACATGGGCTTGAGAACCGGGTGAAAGACGGTCTGCTGCGTATATCGTTTACGGAGACTCCTTCAGAAATACACATTACAGTAGAGGACAATGGAGAGGAGGCAGAGGATTCTGATATTGAGCAGATGCAGAGAAGTATAGAGGAGATGGAGTCAGATGAGGTGACAGGAATCATTAATATCCATAAGCGGCTGCAGTTTTACTTTGATAAAAAAGCAGGTATTTTTGTAAGGCGAAGTGAGCTTGGGGGAGTGTCTGTCACAATCTGGATTCTGACGGAGGCAGCCTTTAGAAGAGAGGACGGGAAGGAGGGGTGAAGATATGAATCAGAATTTACTGATAGTTGATGATGAATATGAAATTCTGCTGGGGCTGGAAGAAATGTTTCGGTATGAGTTTGACCTGGAGGTGGACGTATATACAGCCAATTCTGCTTATGAGGCGCTGGAACTTCTCGACCGTGTGAGATTTGATGTGGTGTTGACAGATATTAAAATGCCAGGGATGGATGGAATTACCCTGTTTGAACGGATTAAAGAAAACTGGCCCAGATGTAAAACAGTGTTTCTCACAGGGTACAGGAACTTTGACGATATGTACCGGGTGATCAATGACAGGGATGTGAGGTATGTTCTGAAAAGTGAGGAAGACGAAGCCATCATGGGGGCTGTGAAGGAACTGCTTGAACAAGGACAAAAAGAACTGGAGCAGGAGAAACTTCAGGAAAAGCAGAAGCAGCTTCTGGAAAAAGCAGAATTCTGGATCCGAAAATCCCTGCTGGACCAAATCGCGTCGGGAAATATACTGGAACCGGATATAGGGAAAAGTATGAATGAACTTGGAATCGGATTTCTGGCAAAGTCCCCGTCACTGCTGTTCTGGATCAGGATTGAAGGCGCCGGGGAGGACGAGCCGCTGCGTGACGGTTATTATATGGCAGAGTGCCTGTCACAGATATTTGAAGAAAATATGCCGAGTAAACTGAGATTTTATCTTCACATGACAGATATCCGTCAGGGGGTGCTTTTTCTCCAGCCTGCCAGCTTAGATGAGGTGAACTGGGAACAAGTCTTTGTCGTTGCCAGAGGTGCGGTGGAATACAGCCAGGAGATATTCGGCAATGCATGCGGCGGTTCATTCTCAGCGGTTTTGTGGAATGTTCCGGCGGTTCTTATGGAGTATCCGGAACGGATCCGCATTCTGCGTCAGCATATGATACAGTATTTGGGTGAAGACCAGGGGGCCTTGATCTATCTGGAAAAGCAGGAAGATGCGGACAGAGAGAGCGCTGTGCATAGTGTTATGGCCAGAATACCATCTCTGAAATCACTGTTGGAGCTTCGAAAGAAAAAGGAATATTTTGCTTGCCTTTGTGTCTGTCTGGAACAGATGACGAAAAAATGCAGTCTTCACGACGGAAGGGCACTAGAAATATATTACAGTGTTGCAGTCCTGTTGCTTCAGTTTATAAATGAAAACCATTTAAGCGGGCAGATGGCCTTCAAAACAGCACTGTACAAACTGACCAAGGCAGATGCCCATGACAACTGGAATGACGCGGCCAGGTATCTGTGGGATGTCTCGGAAGCTGTATTTTCCGTGATGGATATCAATGAAAATACTCTTACAGAGAGAGCGCTTAAGCGGGTCGTGACGTATATTGATGAACATCTTGCAGAGGAACTGTCACTTACTGCACTGGCGGAAGTGGGTGGATTTAATGCAAGCTATCTGTCACGCCTGTTTAAACAGGTGAAGAAAGAGACGCTCAGCGATTATATCCTGAATAAAAGGATGAATCTGGCAAAATACCTGCTGGCCCAAACCAATGAGAAGATACAGAATATCTCGGCAAAAACCGGATATATTTCCCCCCATTCTTTTACAAGGGCTTTTCGGAAGGAGACCGGGGTTTCACCGAAAGAATACAGGGAAATGAGGATGAATGAAACTGACCGGGGAGGAGAGAGTCCATGAAGAGGAAGATTATGGCAGCTGCTGTGTTTCTGATATCGGCTGCAGTTGCAGGAGGCTGCGGGAATAGTGGAGAAGAGCGGGAAACGGACAGCAGGGGGATGGCAAAAGAGGATGCGCCATCTACAGAAGACAGGGATCTGTATGGATTTGAATCGCCTGTCAGGGTTAAGGCAGGGGTGGTTTATGCCGGAGATTTTGAATGGGTGGGGAAAGAAAGCCTTACAGATAATTCCTGGATGGATTTATATAAAGAACATAATATATATCTGGAAATCATGTACAATGTGGACACATCACAGGCAGACAGTAAGCTCTCCTCAGCAATCATATCAGGGAACTATCCTGATATATTCCAGACCAGTACTCTTAATTATATGAATTACGTAAATGAGGGTGTACTGGCTGATATAACAGAAGCATATGAAACTTATGCCAGTGATGAACTGAAAGAATACTTGATGTCTGACGGTGGCGAGGCCCTGGATATGCTGACAGTTAATGGAAGGCTATACGGGCTGCCGAGGCTTGGAAATCCCTATGAAGAATATTCTATGATGTTTATACGCCAGGACTGGCTGGATCATCTGGGACTGAAAGTGCCGGAGACGACAGAAGAACTGAAGAGGACCGCACATGCTTTTACCTATGATGACCCGGATGGGAATGGTGTGGATGACACTTGCGGGCTGGTTCTGGATGGTGTTGAGCTATTCACTGATACGATCGGTAATGGCGACCCGATATTTAATGCGTTTGGGGCTTATTTTGGTTCGGATGGAATGGCTATGGTCGAGAATCAAGAGGGAGAGGTTGTGTGGGGAGGTTCTTACGCGGAAGGTATGAAAGCCGCCCTCTCATTTCTGCAGGAGCTTTACGCGGATGGTTCTCTGTGTAAAGATTTTCTGACAATGGATGGTGATGCCATTTTCGAGGCAGCAGGTTCAGGGAGGTGTGGTATTTGGTTTGGACCAAGGTGGGCTGGTATGGTTCCTGCTATTGATGCAGCCAGGAAGGATACCAATGCACATATTGTGGCAGCGCCCATACCGACAGCTCCGAACCAGGCCAGGGGAAAGGCGTATCTTCCGCCGTCTATACTGGAGGTACATTGCATCAGCAGTCAGTGTGAACGACCGGAAACTCTGATTAAGATGATGAATTTGAGTGTACAGAAAATATGTAATCCCCAGAATACGGAGGAGTTCCTGAAATATAGCGGGGACGGAACGAATTATTCAGGCTGGAAAGCATCTCTTCTTAGATTGCAGCCTGTAAACAGAGGATATGATGATTGGAAAGCAGAGAGTTATGCGTTGAAGACCGGTAAGACAGAGAGACTTACATACTCCCAGATAGACGATGTGGATTCTATGACATCCTATCTCCACGCAGTAGAAGAGGACAGATTTGATCCCTGGGATCAGAAGCAGGCAAGAGGAATATCCTTCTATACAGTGTACGGAGATCCGCAGTGTGCCTGGGTTACCATTGATAATATGATGAAGGCAAATGCTTTTGTAAAATCGGCCTATTCCTCTCTGCCATCCAGGGAGGTTACCAAAACTGCGGGAATCTTAAAAAACCTTACAGTGGAAAGCATCATAAAAATCATTACAGGAGATGCAGTGGAAGAGTGGGATACACTACTTGAAAACTGGTATGCACTAGGTGGACAGCATGCGGTTGATGAGGTGAAGGTATTGAATAAAAGTTAATTATAAGAGAGCTCTGAGAGAGCCTGTAGTTCAGCCGGATAGGCATGGATTACAGGCTTTTTTATAGTGCATTGTACGAAAAATAATAGAGAACCTTTTGGCACCCGATATTGTATAGTTGCCACCGAGTGCCAGAAGATAGAGGTTTCGGGAGAGTGCTCATATAATATGAAAGTATTATATCCTGAAGTGCGAAAAATCTATGGACAGGTCATCATAAATCTTGGCGCTGATTATATTTGAGAAGGAGTATTCATCGATATCTTCATTCTCTAAATCGTGAACCATTACCCTCTGTTTTTCTGGGTCTACAATCCAGTATTCCCGTACGCCGGAAGAACGGTATTTGAATAGTTTGACAGAGTAATCCATCCGTCTGCTACTGGGAGAGACGATTTCAATAATCCAGTCAGGAGAACCATTGCAGCCTTTATCATCCAGTTTATTTTTGTCACAGATAACAGAAATATCCGGTTCTACGTAGGTATGTGTGCTTTTGTCCAGGTATACGGCAAAGGGAGCAATATAAATTTCACATGGACCGCCCTTTCGGTCAATGTAATCTGCGATTTGTCTGCTTATGGAAAGCAAAAGTTGTTGGTGTGCCCGGGTAGAGGGAGTCATATAATAAATCTGACCGTCGATAAGCTCAGCCCTTGTGCCTTCGGGAAGGGCGTTAATATCGTTGATAGTATATATTTTTTCCTGTGCTGATGCCATAATGAACACTCCTTTCATTATATATTATAGGGAACATTTCGGGTGGTTATTCTGTTCTACGCTTAGACAAAAGGAGAATATGACTATGCATAAAGTATACTATATTTTTATTATCCTGTATTGCTGATTATGGTAAATTTTCAGAAAATGATTCATTCCGTTTTGGGACTTGCTGTGGAAGACCATGTCATAAACGTGAATCCATCAGACGGATGCTGCAGGGATTATCCGGAAGGTAAAAGCTCTAAGCGGGCTATGATTACAAGATGATATCCAGGATTTATGACGATGTGACCCAGGAAAGAGTAAGGGAATAACTGAAAAAGCTTGATTCTAATAGGTTCAGAGCTGGTTGAATTCACCAATTATTTACCAGAAATCTGTTGGTAAATACGGAAAGTTATGCGAATTTATGAAGAAAACAATTTTAAAAATCTTCAAAAACCCATTGAAATCAAGCCTTTAAAGGTTTATAATAATTCTCAGATAAAAGAAAATTCTTCGGGGCAGGGTGCAACTCCCTACCGGCGGTATAGTCCGCGACCCATGTAAATGGCTGAACCGGTGTGATTCCGGTACCGACAGTTAAAGTCTGGATGAGAGAAGAAAATGTATTTCATAATGCAGATTTCATCAATGCCCTGATTTTCAGGGCGTTTTTTCGTTTCAGCCGCGGAAGCGGCAGCGGAAAAAGAAGAATTTCCTTTTATGAAACCATCATAAAAAGGAGAGAATAAAAATGAGTAATGAAGCAATTGTAAACAAAAGACCTGCAGGTGCACAGAATCGTTCTAAAATCAGGACATTGGCACAGGTAGCCATGCTTGGAGCCGTGGCTACGGTATTGATGATGATTGAGTTTCCCATCCCGGTGATCGCACCGCCTTTCTATCAGATGGATTTCTCAGAAGTACCCGTGCTGGTCGGCGCGTTTGCTATGGGACCGGTGGCAGGTATTATGATCGAGCTTCTGAAGGTACTGCTGTATGCAGTCATCCACGGCTCCGCCACAGCGGGTGTGGGTGAAATCGCCAATTTCCTGATGGGATGCTCTTTTATCGTTCCGGCAGCATTTTTCTATAAATACCGCAGGAACAAAAAATTTGCAGTGATCGGAATGGTGATCGGAACCATTTGTATGGCTGTTGTGGGTTGTGTTGTGAATGCATTTATCCTGCTCCCCGCATACGGGGCAGCTTTCGGGATGCCGGTGAGCGCCTTTATTCAGATGGGCACATCTATCAATGCAGGAATCAATAACCTGTTTACCTTTGTGGTGCTGGCAGTGGCGCCGTTTAACCTGGTGAAGGGATGTATCATCTCTGTTGTAACACTGCTTATTTATAAGAGAATCAGAGTATTACTGCGAGGAGAATAAAAATGCCGGATATAAAAAAGGTGACGCCGCTCACAGAGAATCCCCATGTAAATCTCTACCACCTGGATGTGGAGAGTAAGACAGGAAGAAAGGGACATTACTATGTGGCGTCACGGGCAAAGACTGAGAATGAACTGAAGATCAAAACAAGGAAAAACACCCCGGATGGAGTTATTATCTACAGCCTCTATGGGGAGAAGAAAGACAGGGTCGTGCTGGTACGTCAGTACCGCTATGCTATTGACAGCTATATCTATGAGTTCCCGGCAGGCCTGGTAGAGCCCGGTGAGGACTACAGAGAAGCCGCGATCAGAGAGATGAAAGAGGAAACCGGCCTGACGCTTACTCCTCTTGATGTGGACCCGGCATATGAGAAACCGTATTTTACTACCATTGGCATGACCGATGAATCCTGCGCCAGTGTATACGGTTATGCTTCCGGCCAGGTGTCCGGGGATGGACTGGAGGATTCCGAGGAGCTGGAGATTGTGCTGGCTGACAGGGAAGAGGTCAGAAGAATCCTGAGGGAAGAGAAAGCGGCGATCATGACGGCTTATATGCTGATGCATTTTCTGCATGATGATGAGCCGTTTGCTTTTCTGAAGGAAATCTAAGACACAGAATCAATTATAGATCAGAAACCGTTCGCAAATTTTTCATAAAAAATTAACGGGATAGGCATTGTATCCCGGGCGGATGAGAGTATACTTAAGGTAGCCGGTGCAGGCAAAATCTGCCCCGGCTACTGTCAGATTGCGCAGACAGCAGTCAAAACAGGCAGGCATGGGAGATATTTATATATGAAGTGGAAGAAGTATGTAAAAGGTATTCTGGCGGCATTGTTTACAGTTTTAGGCGTTATACTGGTCATTGTTTTGGGACTTAAATTCCTCAGGTTTTTTATGCCTTTTGTCATCGGATGGATCATCGCCATGATCGCCAGCCCTCTGGTGCGCATGGTGGAAAAGAGGATGAAAATAGCCAGAAAGCACACATCCATGCTGATCATTATAGCAGTTTTAGCCGCCATAATCGGAGCAGGGTATTTTATAGGAACAAAAGCGGTGGAGGAGGCCAGTGACCTGATCAATCAGGCACCGGATATTTACAGTGGATTCCGGGAGGATTTTCGGGAGGTGGAGCACAATCTCAATAAATTCATGAAACAGCTTCCGGAAAATGTACAGACTTCCATCAATAATGTGCAGGACGATCTGGGAGAACGGATCGGGAAACTGGTGGGAAATATCAGCGAGTGGACCGTTGGCTACGCAGGTGATATGGCCAAGCATCTTCCGAGTGTGCTGATATCTATTATATTTACCATATTGTCCGCCTATTTTTTCATCGCGGACCGGGATGGAATCCTGGAGTTTGGGCGGAACAACACACCGCAGATCATCCAGGAAAAATGGAGACTGCTGGCAGACAGCTTTAAAAAGGTCTTCGGCGGTTATTTCAAAGCACAGTTTAAGATCATGGCTGTTATCTGGGCAATACTCTGTGTAGGGCTGCTGTTTCTGGAGGTGAGCTTTGCCGTGCTGGTGGCATTCCTCATTTCTTTTCTGGATATGCTTCCGTTCTTCGGAACAGGGACAGCCCTTATACCATGGGCTGTATTCAAGCTGTTGTCCGGTGATACAAAGTTTGCGGTTGGTCTGATCATCCTTTACCTGGTGACGCAGTTGGTGCGGAGGGTCATAGAGCCCAAGATGGTGGGGGATTCCATTGGCATGGACCCGCTCCTTACACTAATCTTTATGTATACAGGATACCGGGTCAGCAGTGTCATTGGCATGATACTTGCAGTGCCCATAGGGGCAGTTGTGATCAATTTCTATAAATCAGGTATGTTTGACAGACCGCTCCAGTCAGCAAAGGAAGCCATGGAGGATCTTTTGGAGTGGATCTGCCGCAACAATGGGGACGAAGAGCACATAGAGAATAAAGAATCATAGAACAGGACAAGATAGCATAAAGAGTAAAATCTTTATGCTATCTTAATGCGTCCTTAACATAGCTTTATGCCGTTTTAATATAAAAGAATTTAGAATATGTAGTTACAGGATAACACAGAAAGAGAATAAAAAGGGTGGAAGACTCTTATGTCAGGAATAAAAAAACATCACTGGACCACAACGAAACTTATTGTATTCGGTTATCTGGCAGTGATTACCACAGGTACGCTCCTGCTGATGCTGCCTGTGTCCAACCGGCAGATGACAGCAGCTCCGTTTATGGATGCCTGGTTTACCGCCACATCAGCAACGTGTGTCACCGGACTGGTGCTGCATGACACCTATACATTCTGGTCTGAATTTGGCCAGGGTGTCATCTTATTATTAATACAGATAGGCGGCATTGGATTTATGACGATCGCCATTTCCGCGCTCGCTATCACCAAGAGAAAGATTGGTTTGTCGCAGAGGCTTCTGATGCAGGAATCCGTGGCTGCACCCCAGGTGGGCGGAATTGTGCGCATGGCAAAGTTTGTGTTCGGCGGAACGGTATTATTCGAGGGGATCGGAGCCATTTTGCTGAGCTTTTATTTTGTTCCGAGACTGGGTACGGGAAAAGGTATATATTTTTCCGTATTTCACTCCATTTCTGCCTTTTGTAATGCGGGAATAGATCTGATGGGCTATTTTGATCCGGGAACTTCCCTCATGACCGCTTCAGACAGCCCTCTGGTGAGTATCACCATTATGCTGCTGATCATAGTGGGCGGCCTGGGATTTCTTGTATGGGCAGATGTCAGGAACCATAAATGGCATTATAAAAATTATAAGCTCCACACAAAGGTCGTGCTCATGGCAACAGCGATACTTATTCTCGGAGGGGCTGTCCTCATGTTTTTCTTTGAGCTGGGGAAACCTTCCATGGAGGGAAGAAGCTTTGGGGAACAGGTACTCTGCGCGTTCTTTCAGGCCGTAACGCCCAGAACAGCGGGGTTCAATACCGTGGATCTGACAACGCTATCGGGCTGCAGTAAAATCCTCATAGTAGGGCTTATGTTTATCGGCGGTTCTCCCGGTTCCACTGCGGGAGGTATTAAGACAACCACCATGTCCATCATGATTCTGAGTATATGGTCTGAATTCAGAAAACGGAAGGATATCGAGTGTTTCCGCAGAAGAATGGAGGAGAATGCCCTGCGCCACGCAAGCTGTGTAACCATGCTTTATGGGCTTCTGATCCTGGTGGGATCTGTGCTGATCGCCTCTGCAGATGGAACTGCGATCCAGGACGCTCTGTTTGAAGCGGCCTCCGCGATCGGAACCGTAGGACTGTCTCTGGGGATCACTGCGCAGCTTGGAACCGTTTCACATATTGTTCTGATACTGCTCATGTTTATCGGAAGGGTCGGAGGCATTACCATACTCATTGCTTTCGGCAACCGGATTGCCAACATACCATCAAAACTGCCTATGGAAAAGGTATCTGTAGGCTGATCAAGGAGGAAAAGTAGAAAATGAAATCGGTTCTTGTAGTGGGACTGGGCCGCTTTGGCCGCCATATGGCAGCGAAATTAATAGAGGAGGGCAATGAAGTCCTCGCAGTTGATATAAATGAGGAGCGTGTCAATGACGCGCTGGACCTGGTGACAAATGCGCAGATTGGAGATACCACCAATGAGCATTTCATTGCCTCTCTGGGAGTGGGTAATTTTGATCTCTGCGTTGTGGCCATCGGGGATAATTTTCAGAGCTCCCTGGAGACCACAGCGCTTCTCAAGGATTACGGGGCGCCTTTTGTCCTCTCAAGGGCAAACAGGGATGTGCACGCAAAGTTTCTTCTCAGAAACGGAGCGGACAAGATAGTCTACCCGGAACGGGAGATGGCAGAACGTCTGGCTGTCAAATTCGGCACAGATAATATTTTCGATTACATTGAATTAACCCCTGACTACTCCATTTATGAGATTCCGGTCCCGGCACCGTGGGTGGGCAAGTCCATTGTGGAAAAGGGGGTGCGGAATAAATATCATATCAGTATTCTGGCAGTCAAGGAACAGGAGGAAATCTATCCTCTTCCCCGCCCGGAGTATATCTTTCGGGGAAGTGAGACCCTGATCATCATGGGACATTACAAAGATGTAAGAGCGCTGGCAAAGGCGAGATAGCCGGCGCTCTTTGCCTTTCCCCGCATAATTTATTTGATTCCCGCGGGAAATAGGCTATAATAAACCAAACAGCGCAGAAAGGGGGAGCCGGGATGGAGACGGATAAAAGCGGCAGGCTGAAGATCTTTTTCAGCTATGCGGAAGGAACAGGAAAGATAGGACAGATGCTGCGGGATGCAGCGGAGATGAAAAAAGAGGGCTGCGATGTAGTGGTCGGATGTGTTCCCCTGGAGCTGGATTTGGGGGAGAAAATGGAAAAGCTTGCCCCCGTTTTTCATAATTATCAGGGGAATCTGTCCCCGGAGTTTGATCTGGACAGCGCGATCAGAAGAAGGCCCGGGCTTTTGGTCATAGACAGGCTGGCCCACGGGAATGCTCCGGGTTCCAGGCACAGAAAGCGTTATCAGGACATAGAGGAGCTTCTTCGGGCCGGGATTGATGTGTATACGACCCTGAATGTACAGCAGATAGAGAGTCTTTCGGATGTGATTTCCTCCCTGACCGGCAGACCGGCAGGGGAGCGCGTTCCGGATAAAGTATTCGATCAGGCAGACCAGGTGGAATTTGTGGACGCGGAACCGGAAAAGGTACGGGAGTGCCTTGGAAATAATGCTGCGGATACAGGTGTCCTCACTGCCCTGCGGGAGATGGCCCTCAGAAGAATGGCGGACAGGATCAATAAGATCGCGGAAAAGGGGGAGGATGTACAGGAGACCTCCTATCCGGGAGAACATATCCTGACCGGAATCTCCGCATCTCCCTCCAACGGCAGGGTGATCAGGACCGCGGCACGTATGGCGGATGCGTTCCACGGGGCGTTTACCGCTCTGTATGTGCAGACGTCCCACGATAAAAATCTGCCGGATGCAGATAAAAGGATATTAAAAGAGAATATGGAACTGGCGGAAAAACTGGGAGCCAGGGTCATCACCATGTACGGGGATGATGTGGTCCAGCAGATCGCAGAGTATGCCAGAATGGCAGGTGTATCAAAAATTGTGCTGGGCCGTACCAAATGGATCGGAGGCCTCTCTTTTTCCAGAGTCAGCTTTGCCGACAAACTGACAGCACTTGGCTCCAATCCTGATATTTATATTATCCCATCCATGGAGCAGAATACCGGTACTGCGGGATTTCGCATAAGGCACAGCAGAACCGGCTTCACCTTCAAGGATACCCTGAAGACAGTGGGCGTGCTGCTGGCCTCCACGGGGATTGGCGGATGGATGTACAGCCATGGGATTTCAGAGGTCAATATTATCATGCTGTATATTCTGGGGGTAGTTCTCACCGCCATGTGGACAGAGAGCAAGGCATACAGTCTGGTGAGCTCCTTTATCAGTGTATTTACCTTTAATTTTTTCTTTACACTCCCCAGATATTCGTTTAAAGCCTACGGGCCGGAATATCCTGTTACCTTTATCATTATGTTCCTGGTGGCATTCCTCATTTCCACCCTGACGACCAGAGTGAAGGAGCAGGCGCACCAGGCAGCGGAAAAGGCATACCGCACGGAAATCCTGCTGGAGACCAGCCAGAAGCTGCAGAAGGCCAGGGATGTGTCCCAGATCATCCGGGAGATCATGGTGCAGATGGAGAAAATGCTGGGCCGAACGGTTATCTTCTATATGCCCGATGAGAAGGGAAATCTGGTTCCCAGAATGGAAAAACAGGATATGTCGGATGCCGGGCAGTATCTCAATGAGAAGGAACAGGAAGTGGTATCCTGGGTGTATCAGAATAATAAGCATGCGGGTGCCACAACAGATACGCTGCCCGATGCAAAATGTCTGTACCTGGCTGTGAGAGGCAGGAAGGAAGCTCTGGCAGTGGCAGGTATTGTTATGGGGGCTGAGGAACTCACTGCTTTTGAGAGAAGCCTGCTGCTTGCCATGTTGAATGAATGTGCCCTGGCACTTGAAAAGCAGAAGCTGGATGAGGAGAAAAAGGAAGTGGAGATGAACGCCAGACAGGAGCGGCTGCGGGCTAATCTGCTGCGGGCCATTTCCCATGACCTGCGCACTCCGCTGACCGGTATTTCCGGAAATGCCAGTGTGCTTTTAAACGGCAGCGCCCAGATGGAGGAGAGCCAGAGGCATAAGATTTACGGGGATATTTATGACGATGCCATCTGGCTCATCAACCTGGTGGAGAATCTGCTCTCTGTCACAAGGATTGAGAATGGGACCATGAACCTGAAGCGGCAGACAGAACTTCTGGACGATGTGATCAACGAGGCCATGCACCACCTGGACAGAAAGAGCGGAGAACACAAGATCACAGTGAAGCAGGAGGACGAATTCCTGATGGCCAGGATGGATACCAGGCTGATCGTGCAGGTGTTTATCAATATCATAGACAATGCCATCAAATATACACCGGCCGGGTCAGAGATTAAGGTTCATGTGTTCCAGAAGGATGGATTTGTGTGGACGGAAATTGCGGACAACGGAAACGGGGTGGCGGATGCGGATAAAAATAAGCTGTTTCAGATGTTTTATACGGCAGAGAATCAGAAAGGGGATGGCAGGCGCGGGCTGGGACTTGGCCTTGCACTCTGTAAAGCCATTATAAATGCACACGGCGGAGAAATCGGGGTAAGGGACAACAGCCCCCGGGGAAGCGTTTTCTATTTCACATTGCCGGCAGAGGAGGTAGTGATACATGAATAAACCATTGATACTTATTGTGGAAGATGACAAGGCTGTCAGAAATCTGATGGGAACCACACTGGATATGCAGGAATACCGATACCATATGGCTAAAAACGGGGCACAGGCCCTGATGGAGGCGGTATCCCAGAGGCCGGATGTGATCATACTGGACCTGGGGCTGCCGGATATGGACGGTGTGGACCTGATAAAAAAAGTGCGGTCCTGGTCAAATGTACCGATCATCGTGGTAAGTGCCAGGAGCGAGGACGCGGATAAGGTAAGCGCACTGGATGCGGGGGCAGATGATTATCTGACGAAACCTTTCAGTGTGGAGGAGCTGCTGGCAAGGCTGCGGGCAAGCCTTCGCAGGGCTATGTATCAGAGCAGCGGGGGCGTGGAGGACAACGCGGTCTTCGTGAACGGGGATTTGAAGATCGATTATGCATCCGGTTGTGTGTTTATCAGGGATGAGGAGGTCCATCTGACGCCGATTGAGTATAAGCTGCTGTGTCTTCTGGCTAAAAATGTGGGGAGGGTGCTGACGCATAACTTTATACTGAATGAGGTATGGGGGAATGTGATGCAGAGTGATGTGCCTTCGCTGCGGGTGTTTATGGCGACGCTGAGGAAGAAGATTGAGGAGGAGCCATCGGAGCCCAAGTATATACAGACGCATATTGGGATTGGGTATCGGATGATTAAAAGGGAGTAGTGAGCATGAAAAACACCGCGGCCGGCAGTCCGGAGAGAAGACTGCCGGCCGCGGTGTTTTTCATGGGATTCAGGTTGTGGGGGAAAGAGGCTAGGGATGGCGTTGGAGAAAAAAGAAAAAAGAAGCCGCCCCGCGGCTTCAAAATTGGGAATATAGGAAGGGTGGGGCGGTGGAGAGGTTGGCGGTCATGAAATAGAGGTAGAGGAGCATGAGGAGGATGTAGAAGGAGAGCACCTGGAGGAGGAAACGGACTTTGCGGTTGGTTTTAAGGTTTTTTATAAAAGTTGTAAAGGCTTTCATTGATCAGAACCCATCCTTTCCGTCCTATGTGGACTTGATCTTCAAAGAAGTATTTGGTGTATTCATCTGTTGAGAAATCGGCAAGTTCGGCGTTGTAGGCGGAGGCAAGACTGCGGATGTTGGAGTAGTAGGTTTCCCGGGCAGTACGGGGAAAACCGGTGTAGTCGTAGTAATAGCCGTTAACAGGGAGAATGACCAGAAGAGGTTCGATGTCCATGTCGCGGCATACATCCAGGAAGCAGCGGAGGTCGTCGTATTCGGGGGAGGAGCCGTAGCCGTGTATCGCTTTTTTGTTGCGGCCTTTCTTTTTGGCCAGGTGGGGTTTCAGCTTTTTGTAGTTTTTGTCGTCTATGTAGAATTGGTTCTCCTGGTGGCGGGAGCCGTCTTCCTCGGCCTTGGCCAGCCATTTGGTCCAGTTTATGGATATGTCAGTGGCCGGCGGCGCTTTCTTTTTTGCGGTGAGGTCAAAGAGAAGAGGGACGGTGATCTTTTCTTTCTCGTTCAGAAAGTGCTGCCAGGCGCCGGCTATGAGGGTGTCCTCTGTGGTTGCGGTTTTGGTGACCCATACGCGCTCATATGTGCTTAAACGGTCTTTGGTTTTGGGGTCATCTTTCAGAAGCGTATGGGTGCGGTCTATGATGTATTGTTTTGTTTTCGGTGAGAGGTTTTCGTTCTGCAGCATGCCCAGATAGTTGTTCTCAGAGAAGCGGGAGGCAAAGGCCTGGGGCAGGATGCCGGGTTTTCTGAACCACTGGGGGGATAGGAAAAGGACGGCCTTTTTCTGGCCCTCCCCTACGGCGCTTAAAGCAATGGCATGGCTCAGGGACTGGTAATAGCCGGCACCTATGAGCATGGGCTCAAAGTCACTGTCCGCGAACATAGAGGAAGGATGGTACGGGGTGTCCTGCCCGTGCATAAACTCGGAGGAGCCGAATACCAGAAGGCTGTCAGGGCCAAGATTTTGTTTTATGGTTTCACGGGAACGTGTCTTTGTCTCGTTGGCCCAGGTGGAAAATGTCCGGGAGTCCGGAATCTTCCTGTCACGGACAGCCAGGTGGATGCCTGCCGCGGTGACAAGGAACAGCACGAAGGCCGTGAAAAATGCAGTCAGTCTCTTCATGTTTCTTACGCCTGCCTTTCTCTGGTCAGCATTTGGATTTTACAAGATTGAGGATTTTTTCCGGGGTATCCATTTCTTCCCTGGTGACCTCTGAGGGGGCTATGACGATGCTGCATTCCTCCTCAAGGCCGGCCAGAAATTCGGCAAATCCCAGGGAATCCAGAAGACCGGACTGGAAAAGCTCGGTTTTTAAGTCTTCTTTCACAATATCATCCTCACAGATCTCTGCTAATAAATCTAAAATTTTTTCTTCCATTTTGTTTTCTCCTTTTTCTGTTAAAGTTTATTGAGGATATCAGGCGGTTAAAAGCTCCAGGAATTTTCCGGAGAAGATAAAGAAGCCGAATATCACCAGGTTTATGGTAAGCAGCCAGGAGACTGCCTTGTATAGTTTCCGGTTTTTATATTTTTTGTAGAAGCCTGATTTTTTCTGGTAAACTTCTGTGGCCGACAGCAGAATGCCGTGGTAGAGTCCGTATAGTATGTAGGATGGCGTGACGCCGTGCCACAGTCCCATAACGCCCATGTTGACAATAAATCCGGCACAGGCTCTGTTTAAACGGGTGGAGAACCATTTCTTCTTAGAGCATTTCATAATGAAACGGGTAAAGAGGAAATCGCGGAACCAGTGGGACAGGGTAATGTGCCAGCGGTCCCAGAACTCTTTTATATCCAGGCTCCGAAATGGAGCGCGGAAGTTGTCCGGCAGCCTGACACCCAGAATATAGGCGGTTCCCACTGCCATGAGGGAATAGCCTGCAAAATCAAAGAACAGGTAGAAGCCGTACAGCCAGGCGTAGCCTGCGGCGAAATACCAGGGGGCGTCCCGGCGTCCCATGGACTGCTCACATATAGTGAGAAGGGTGTAGAGCTGGGTGCCCAGCGCCAGCTTGTAGACCAGGCCCAGCAGTAGTTTGAAGATACCTTCTGCCAGCATATCCAGATATTCTGCCCTTGGCAGGATGCGCATCCAGTCATCGTGAAACCGGCGGCTTCTGTCAATGGGACCGGAGCTGATGGAGGGAAAGAAAAGGAGGAATCCTGAAAATTCCAGGAGTGGGACCTCCAAAATGATTCCGTCGTAAATCTCTATGACCATCTGGATGCTGCGGAAGCTCATATAGGAAATGCCGGTGAATCCGAATATGTTCATATGGAACAGCGGCGATAGTTTACATAATATAAGGGGCAGCAGCATGGCTGCCAGGAACAGGTAGTATTGTTTTTCATTCCTGCCGTTTTTGGCGCGGACAGCAGCGTAGCCGCGCACCACCAGATAGGACCATCCGTAAAAGAGAAGCAGATAGAGGAACTGTCCGGGGCTGTGGCCGAAGACCAGTACTATGAAGACCAGGGATACGGCCAGGGTATAATGCCCCATCTTTTTTTCCATGATGCCCAGAATGACGGCAGGAATCAGGAATAAAAAGAGGCAGATAAAGAAGGAAAGCCCTTCATAAAAACTCAAAGAACTGCGCTCCCGAGGGCCTTTCTGTCAACCTTGCCATTTCCGGTCATGGGAAGCCTGTCCATGAAGATGAGTTTTTTCGGTATCATGTATTCCGGAAGGAAGGTGCGCAGACTCTCTTTCAGCATTTCCGCGTAAGTACGCTCCGGCGCCGTCATGCCGGGGCAGACCAGATAGGCACTGATGCTTTTGACACGCCCGTCTTTTATGTTGGGGAGTACGGCAGCTTTTTCTATCTGGGGGAGACGGAGAAGATTGTTTTCAATATCCTCCAGCTCGATTCTGTATCCGTGCAGCTTGATCTGCAGGTCTATGCGTCCGCAGTAATAGAGCATGCCGTCTTTCAGATATCCTTTGTCCCCTGTGCGGTATCCCTGTGCGGGGATTCCCTCTTCTGTGTATGTAAAAAAGTGCTTTTCTGTCTGCAGTGTGTTCTGATAATAGCCGGGGCTTACGGTATTGCCCAGTATGATGATCTCCCCTTTTTCTTCCTCAGGAAGTACGCGCCCGTCGGGACCGCAGATCTGCAGCGTGGTGCCGGGTTTTAGCCTGCCTACAGGCAGAGGGGAAGTGCCGGCAGCCAGCTCTGGCGTTATTTCCACCTGGGTGACTGCCACGGTGGACTCTGTGGGACCGTAGGTGTTCATGACTTTTGCAGAGGGGAAACGCTCCAGAAGCCTGCGGGCTGTCCGGTTGGTAAGGGTTTCCCCGCAGAACAGAAATAGTCCGAGGTTTGGCAGAGCCGTCTGTGCAAAAGCCGGGTCTGACAGGCACACATCGGCAAAGGATGGTGTGGAAACCATAATTGCGGCATCCGATCGTTTCAGGGATTCCAGCAGTTTCTGGTAATCCTTCTGCACATCCTTTGTCAGACACCAGAGAGTTCCGCCCACCGCAAGGCATGTATACAGATCCATTACGGACAGATCAAAGGAAAAGGGGGCCTGATTCAGGAATACCTTTCCCTTTTTGGCATTGGTGGAGGTTCCCAGGGTGATGGACCAGTCCAGGAAATTGCTGAGATTCCTTTCCGTGATCGTGACGCCCTTTGGGGTTCCTGTGCTTCCGGAAGTAAATATGATATAAAAGATATCATCCCCGGAAACCGGTTCGGGTACGGTATCGCCCATGCTGTTATCCATGCGGGACAAATCTGTATGTACGATGACATCAATATCCTGCAGGGAAAGGATTCGTTTATCCCTGCAGTCCGCATGGAGAGGAGAGAGGGAGAGAAGAATCGGGGAATCCAGGGCATCCAGGATCATTTCCACCCGGGAGTCCGGCACTGAGGTGTCAATGGGGCAGTAAGCCCTGCCTGATTTGACACAGGCCAGAAATGCCGCAGGCATCAGGGGATGTTTGTGGCCGTATACAGCTATGGGGGCATAGTTCTGTCCGCATTGCTGCTCAATATGACGGGCCAGACGCTCAGAATATAACTCCAGCTCTCCGTAAGTAACAGACTGTCCGTCGCAGCAGATGGCTGTTCTTTCCGGGCAGATGGAGGCATATTCCCATATTTGGTTCAATATATTCATAAAATTCACCTCAATTTCGACGTTTTTCTTACCTTCTTAATTACACCATAGAATTTAAAAGAATTAGCAGGCTCAATTTTAAAGAAATTCTAAAGAAAACCTTTCGATTCATTAAGAATAATTCGTAACTATTCAGCCAGCTGAATCGTTACGGGTATTCGCCCATTAAAAATCGCTTC
>ERZ507075.105-NODE-105-length-76605-cov-6.63283_pt1 | contig 76605 bp, 70 predicted proteins | sample MGYA00512863_ERZ507075 | MGnify/ENA metagenome assembly ERZ507075 | reverse complement strand
TGAAAGACGTGATACTGACAGAGTATAATGCGGAACGCCATATTAAAAATGAGAAGAAGCTCAGTTATGAGGAAGGGGTCGAAAAAGGAATAGAAAAAGGAATGGAAAAAGGTCTGGAACGGGGGATAAGGGCATTTATAACTGAAAAGGAGGAGGAAGAAGCAGGGAAAACAATTATTATAGAAAAATTGCAGAAGCATTTTATGCTGGACAGAGAGAAAGCAGAATATTATTATGAGAAATTTTCTAAAAAGATGTAAAAGAGTGCTTTAAAGCAGACAGTGTAATTCGTTTTGTGTTTTAACAAAAAGAGAGCTCCTTTTTGGTGAGGATTAAGATATGACAATTCTTATCAAAAAGGAGTATTTTTTATGCCGGAAAAGGTCCGAATTCAGGGCCGTCACAATCAGAACGGATAGGTAAATCTTAAAAAGCAATATAAGACATATACCGGGCAAGATATTAAATTGAATAAGAACAAGGCCAATCGTATAATCGATTTATAATATAAAAGAAATAAAAAGCAAAAAAATAAATGGAGGAAAGTAATATGAAGAGTTATAAAGTATCAGCAGCAGAGCTTAAGAATTTTACAAAAACCGTGTTTGAAAAAACAGGTTTGCAGGAAAGTGACGCGCAGGCTATAGCGGAATTGCTGGTCCATGCAGATGTGCGCGGCGTGAGCAGCCATGGAGTTATCCGCATGAAGCCTTATATCGAAAAGATAAACGGCGGCGGAGCATCCCTAAAAAGTACATATCCTGTGGTGCAGGAGACAGCCAATACAGCAGTTATTGACGCGGAAGGCGGTCTCGGTGCAGTTGCAGGGGAAAAGGCGGTGAAGATTGCCAGGGAAAAGGCGAAGAACAGCCTGATCTCTATTGTGTCCGTAAAGAACAGCAACCATTTCGGCATGGCAGGCCACTGGGCTATGAAGCTGGCCGGGGAGGACTGTATCGGTTTTGCCTGCTCCAACACGGACCCCTCCATGGCACCTCCCGGAGTGACGATTCCGTTTATCGGCAATAATCCGTTCTCTTTTGCCTTTGCAGCAGGTGAAAAATACCCGGAAGTCTGTGTGGACATGGCGACCAGCGCGGCGGCATTTGGAAAAGCCAAGGCTTATGCCCTGGCAGGAAAACCGATTCCGGAGGGATGGCTTCTTGACAAGCAGGGCAACCCCACCACAGAATTGTCCGAATACGGAATGCTGGTTCCCATGGCAGAGCACAAGGGGTTCGGTGTGGCCTTTATTGTGGAATTGTTTGCCACACTGCTCTCAGGCGGTGTATTGTCACCTAATGTAAATGACCAGGATCTTCCGGCCACACCGGAGCTGTCCAGCCAGAGCTTTGGCTGTATCAATATTCGGGCTTTCAGGGAGCTTTCACAGTTCCATAAGGATGCTCAGGAGTACATTGAGGATATCAAGGCCCTTCCTGTAAAAGAGGGCGTGGGCAGCGCAAAATATCCCGGGGAGATTGAATACACCAACAAACAGAGGAGTCTGGAACATGGAATCATTCTCCCGGAGGCTTTGGCAGAGCAGCTTGCTGAGACAGGCAGGTCACTTGGAATCCAGATGGCTGAGATGGCATTTCTCACAGCGGAAGAAGCATAATTTTGGATTCGCAGAGGGAATATCTCTGCGAGGAATAAATAGGAAATGGAGAAAAGTTTATGAAAAGCCTGTATGTGTCCGATCTGGATGGGACGTTGTTCAATAAAAAGAAAAGGATCTCCGATAGATCAGCGGATATCATAAACCGCTGCATAGAAAAGGGAATGCTGTTTTCAGTGGCTACAGCGCGTATGCCTTACGGCTGTGATTACCGGTTGAAGGACCTGCATATGAATGTACCGGGAATTGTGACAAACGGGGTATTTTTATATGATTTTCAGTCCGAAGAAATCATTTCCGCGGAAGCTGTTCCTGTAAGTGCAGCGCAGAAAGTGATACGTGCGTTCAAAGACTGCGGGATGTCCTGCTTTTTGTACACGTATGACAGCCGGGGAATCAGCATTTATTATGATGAAAAGAGGATGGAGGAGCAGACCCAGTATTACAGTGACAGGGCGCTTCAGAAATGTGCAGAGGTCACCTTTACAAAGAAAGCAGAGGAAATGGTCCAGAAGGGAGATCCTGTATATCTGACCTGTACCGGGACGGAAGAAGAGCTGAAACCGGTGTGCAGGAAACTGGATGAGATAGAGGGGATCAAGTATTCCTTTTATCTGAATATCTATAACGGGATGTACTGTCTGGAGGTGTTCAGTGCACATGCAAGCAAGAAAAACGCTCTGAAGAAGCTGATGAAAATCACCGGGAGCGAGGAGCTGGTGGTATTCGGGGATAACTTCAATGATCTGTCCATGATAGAGATTGCGGACAGGAGCTATGCGCCCATGAATGCGCTGCCTGAAATAAAGAAAGCGGTGGACCGGGTGCTGCCTGACTGTGATCATGACGGTGTAGCGGCGTTTCTGGCTGAGGAGTGGGGACTTAACGTCTAGTTGTTTGGGTATCAGAAGAAAATAAATTGGAGAGGGACTGGCAGCAGTTCCTCTCAATTATTATTAGCCTGTGTATGTTGTTCTTTGTATTCCGCAGGATTCATCCCCATGTATCTTTTGAATGTCTTATAGAAATAACTGTAGTTATTGAACCCCACCTTCTCTGCGGCCTTGTTGATGGTCATATCTCCGGTGAGATAGTGGGCTGCCTGGGCTATGCGTTTTTCCACAATATAATTGGTGAGCGTATAATTCGTCACCTTCTTAAAAATCCTGCAGATGTAATATTCACTGTAACTCACTTCCTGGGCCAGTACACCCAGAGACAGATCCTCACTCAAATGGTTGTTGATATAGTCCACCAGTTTGGCTATCATGGACACATGCCGGGAATCCGTATTATCAAAATGGATGCCGTCATAGCAGTCGCTGAACAGGTAGGAGGCCAGCTGATGGATCAGCGCCTTTTCAAAGATATCCTTGCCATGGGCAGGCTTCTGGTCCCGGTATTGTTCCAGAATCCGCAGATACTTGTCAAAGCATTTTCCTTCCACATGGAAAATTGGATAATTCCTGCTGTCCTTGCTGAAGATATCCAGAAGGTTTGACTGGGCAGTATTGAAAGACAGGAGCAGATTGGGGTCAATGCTGATGCTGAAACGCTCGTAATAAGTATTCTTGTTATAGATCAGGGTGTGCGGATCAAACATGTTGATGAGGGCAATATCCCCCCGCCTGATCAGATATTCTTTGCCGTTGATTTTGAAAATACCTGCATTCCCCAGATAGACAACAATTTCATAAAAGTCATGATAATGCAGGTTGGAATGCATCTCATTTTTGGGTGTCCGAAACAGACAGTCATAGTCTCCCTTGTAAATGGAAGAGCGGGATAAGAATTTGGCTTCCATGGGTTTTCCTCCTTTATACTTTCAGTTTACTGCCGGATATTCCTAAAGTCAATGAAATGACAAGATAAGAAATGTTCTCGGCAAGATTATAAATAGAATATCAAACGGAACTGAACTACTATAGGGTTAAGCAAAAAAAGAAAGGACGGATCAATGATGAAATCGTTTTGTGTCAGCCTGAAAAGTATCAGGGATATCACAGAGCTTGTGAATATAGCTTCGGATTGTGAGGGGCATATTGAACTGATTCAAGGAGGGCACAGGATAAATGCAAAATCCATACTTGGCATTTTCAGCTTGAATCTGCAGGAACCAGTAGAGATCAATATGGAAAAGGAAAATGAAGAAATAGAGTGCAGGCTGAGAGAAAGGAGAATACAGTTATGACATTGGAAGAACAGAAGGAACGGATGATCACAGGAAAGCTGTATAATGATTTGACGGAGGAGCTGGTGAACGCAAGAAAAGAAACCGTCCGCCTTACAGACCGGTACAACCGCACTTATGGGGAAGAGCCGCAGGTGCGGGAGCAGGTTCTGAAACAGATATTGGGTTCTATGGGGGAGAATGTATTTTTTGAACCCTCCTTCCGCTGTGAATTTGGATTTAACATCCATATCGGAAATAATTTTTATGCGAATTTTGACTGTGTCATGCTGGATGGAGGCGGAATAGAGATTGGTGACCATGTACTGTTTGGGCCGCGGGTGGGTATCTATACGACAAGACATGCGTTTGATGCAAAAGAAAGAGCAGCAGGGGCGTGTTTTGCCAGACCTGTGAAGATTGGAAACAATGTCTGGATCGGGGCAGGGGTACATATCGACTGTGGTGTTGCGATCGGGGACAATTCCATCATCGGGGCAGGGAGTGTCATCACCAGGAATATTCCAGCGAATGTGGTGGCTGCGGGAGTCCCCTGCAGGGTGATACGGCAAATATCCGGGGAGGAAAAGACGGATTATTTTGATATATTGAGAACGGAATACCGCGATACCAAAAGTGATATAGATTGAGAAAAAGTTTTGCATATTATAGTATAACAGAATACGAAAAAATTAGAGATGCAGTTTAACTGTACTCTGGACCGGTCGTGTAGAAGATTTGGTGCAGGGGGCAGATAAACTGTATTTTTTTGTAAATTCTGCAATGGTTTGATCAGTGCTTCCGTGATCAATGCCATTCCTGACACAATATCCGATGATTTTTTTAACGGCGATGAAGATCATTGTTAGCCATACACTGTTTCACACTGCGCCTCCTTGCCATACTGTTAGAGAAATTAAGATTTTTTCAGAATCACATCAGAATCTGTTAAGATTTAGGATTTATAGTAAATACCGTAAAGAGAAACAAAAACATCAGGCAGGAAAATGAGGTAGAGAGAATGCAGGAAGCAATGATTAAAATATGCGGCGTCCGAAAGGTTTACAGAATAGGGACGGAAAAAGTCATTGCTCTGGACCGGATAGACGCAGATATCCAAAAGGGTGAGATATGCTGTATCTTCGGCACATCCGGTTCAGGCAAGAGTACACTTTTGAACCAGCTTGCAGGCATGGAAAAACCCACAGAGGGAAAAATTGTGATCGACAGCGTGGATATTACAAAACTGCGGGAGGAAAAGATGGCAGCCTTCAGGCAGAAACACATCGGATTTATTTTCCAGTCCTACAATCTGCTGCCATATATGACTGCTCTGGAAAATACAGCGCTGCCTCTCATGTTCCAGGGGTATGGGAAAAAGGAGAGAGAAGCTAGGGCCGCCCGGCTTTTAAAAATGGTGGGCCTTGGGGAGCGCCTCAGCCACTATCCCTCACAGATGTCCGGCGGACAGCAGCAGCGCGTGGGAATTGCAAGGGCTTTTGCGGCAAACCCGGATGTGATCTTTGCGGATGAGCCAACCGGGAACCTGGACACCAAGACAACGGCGCAGATTATGGAAATGGTCCTGGCATTTGCCAGGGAGAATCAGCAGACCATTGTACTCGTAACCCATGACCCTGAGATGGCATCCTATGCGGACCGGATACTGACTCTGATAGATGGAAATATAGTAAAGGATGAGAGAAAGGATAAAAAATGAAGGCAAAATTAATTAGAAAAAGGTTATTTGCAGGAATCATCTGCCTGGGCCTTACCGGCAATCTGTTTTTATACAATGTTTCGGCAGCAGAGGACGGACAGGACAGCAGCACGGCAAAAAGCGCATTGGAAAATCAGTCCGGCAGCAGTGGAAAGGAGGAGAACGGACAGGAGCAGATATCTGCAGCAGGTGTCCGGAATACAGCCTCTCAGGATGAAAACCGGGAACCGCCTGCTCCGGATGACTCCGGCCAGCCGGATAAGCCCAGTCAAGCAGACAAACCGGGCCAATCGGACAATTCCGGTCAGCCGGAGAACTCAGGTCAATCAGACAATCCCGGTCAGCCGGATAAAGACCAGCAGGGGCAGGAGCCGACAGCAGTATCCATTTCCAGAGAAGAGATGAGCAAAGGCTTGGAATCCGGGCAGGAGTTTCAGGTCAGCCTTATTCTGAAAAATACATCCCCCAACACAGATCTTAAGAATGTAAAACTGCAGATCGAGACACCCGAGGGCTTAGCAATGGCAGCGGAACAGAAGACCGGCACCATCAAGGTGGGCAGTCTGGCTGCAGATGAAACGAAAAAGGTTGCTGTAAAGTTATCCGCCGGAAAACTTTCTGGAGATGTCCCCACACTGGTAATGAAGGCGGAAGTCTCCTATGAGTACCAGGCAGAGGGCCAGACGCGGACTGGAAGTGACCGGGAAGATATACTTCTCCCTGTTGCAGCAGACAATGGGAAAAACTTCGTAGATAATTCCGGTGAGACTAACAGTGCCGAGGCGTCAAACAGCGGGGGAGACAGCCAGGATAACAGCGGCGGGGGAGACAGCGGTTACGAGGGCGGCGACGCAGGCACCGGTGACGGAGCAGGAGGCGGTGCGTCAGAGAGCGGAAAGAAGAAGCTGGACCCCATGACCCCCAATATTATTGTCAGCCAGTACGAATATGACAGAAACATCACCGCCGGCCAGGAATTTGAGCTGAAAATGGTCCTCTACAACACAAGCAAACAAAATACAATAGAAAACATAGTCATGTCCGCAGAAGCAGGAGAGGCACTTTCCATAGAAGATTCCTCCAATACCACATACATAGAGCGAATGAAACCACAGGAGTCCGTCACAAAGGTGGTCAGATTGAAAGCACTTCCCCAGGAACAGGCGGATAAAGCCAAGCTGGAGCTGAATTTCAAGTATGAGTACCTGAAACAGGAGGAGAGGACCCAGGTGACCTCCACGGAAAAACTGTCTGTCCGCTATGCCCAGCCGGACCGTTTCAGCCTCGGAGATATCCAGAAGGAAAAGGAGATCAGCGCAAATGAGGAGACTGCCATCTCCATCCCCTATGTAAACAAAGGGAAAACCACAGTCAGCAACGTGGAGGCCAGGCTGAAGACAGAGATGGCCAGCGAAGAAACTTATAAATTTCTGGGAAATGTGGAGGCCGGCACCAGCGGGACCATTGATTTTTTCGTGACACCGCCAAAAGAAGGAAAGCATAAGGCAAAAATTCTGGTGACCTATGAGGACGTATCCGGCAATGAGAAGACAGTGGAAAAGGAGGTGGAACTGACAGCCGCCCAGGGAAATCCGGATGAGTTCTCAGAAGGGTCCATGGACGGAGTGATGCCGGGCAGTGAGGAGATGGAAAGCGGCAGTGCGGGAACATCGGCTGTGAAAGCAGTGATACCGGCTGCGGGTGTACTTTCCCTTGCAGGTGTGTATATATGGCGCCGCAGACGCAGGAAAAGATCACTGTCAGAAGAAGAGGAGAATTTATAATGTCATTTTTTGATATCATGCAGATGTGTATCCGGAATCTGTACCGCAGAAAAGGCAGGACTGCCCTCACCGTCTCCGGCGTGATCATTGGCTGCTGTGCCATTGTGATCATGGTGTCCCTTGGAATCGGCATGAAACAGGCACAGGACCAGATGCTGGCGCAGATGGGAAATCTGACCAGGATCACGGTCACTCCGTCTCCTGCAAAGGATGCCCACAAAACCCTGCTGGATAAAAAGGCTGTAAAGCAGATGGGGCAGATTCCCGATGTGACCTCAGCCATCGTAAAAAATACGCTTGATCTGGGAGAACTGCAGCTCACTGCCGGCGAGAAGAACAGATTCCAGAACGCTTCCGCCACCATCATAGGAATCCCGGAAAAGGATCTGGAAAAGATGGGCTATACCCTGACAGACGGCAAATATCCGAAGAACAGGGCATTTGAAGTCCTGGCAGGACAGCACTTTGCCTATCAGTTTACAGACAGCAGACGCCCGGAAGGAAAAAATGTGGTGGATTACTGGGACAATGAGGACGCGAAGCCTTTTTTCAAGGCAATGGGAACCGAACTTTCTGTGGCGGAAAAAAAGCAGAAAAAAACCTCCGAGCCGGGAGAAAACCAGACAGTCTCTTCCGTCGCGGAGTGGAAGGAAATCCAGAAGCTTAAAATCGTAGGACAGCTGAAAGAAAATTACGATGCAGGGGAGGAGACAGGTTCCGGACTCATCATGCGCCTGAGCGATATGGAAAAACTTCAGAAACAGATCCAGAAGATAAGCGGTCAGAAAAAGGCAAAGGAGTACTCCCAGGTTGTAGTCAATGTTAAGGATATCAAAAGCGTGGAACAGGTGGAAAATATGGTCCGGCAGATGGGATTTCAGACGTATTCCATGGAATCCATCCGAAAACCCATGGAGAAGGACGCCAGACAGAAGCAGATGATGCTGGGAGGCCTGGGGGCCATATCCCTTCTTGTGGCGGCCATAGGAATCGCCAACACCATGATCATGTCCATTACGGAAAGAACCAGGGAAATCGGGATCATGAAGGCTGTGGGCTGTTTTCTTGGGGATATCAGGAAAGAGTTCCTGCTGGAGGCAGCAGCCATTGGTTTTTTGGGCGGAAGCATTGGTATCCTGCTCAGCTATCTGGTGTCCTGGCTGATGAACCATATATCCTCCCTGGCTCCGGGCGGAGGGGATATGGATATGATGGCAGCGGGCGGCATGGACATGATGGGCGGCGGAAGTACCGTCATGTCGGTGATACCGCTGTGGCTTGCGGGCTTTGCCCTTCTGTTCTCTGTTTTCATGGGCGTGGCAGCAGGCTATTACCCGGCGAACAAAGCTGTGAAAATTTCGGCACTGGAGGCCATGAAATCATAAAACCAGCGGGTATACTTATCATTTCGGCCGTACTGTGGTATAGTTTGAATTATAAAGAACTGTTGTTGATAAGATAGGACGGAGGTACCATGAATAAGGCAAATATATTGATCATTGAGGATGACGCGGATATCCGTGAGGGTATCAGAATCCTGCTGGAAAGTGAAAATTATACGGTACAGGAGGCGGAGAACGGACATGCGGGACTGAAGCTTTTGACTCCTGATACGGACCTGGTGATTCTGGATGTGATGATGCCCGGTATATCAGGACTTAAGACGTGTGAAGAGATCAGGAAAATTTCCTATGTGCCCATTATGTTTCTTACGGCAAAGGCCCAGGAATCTGACAAGCTCATAGGGCTTATGGCAGGCGGTGATGATTATCTTGGGAAGCCCTTTTCCTACTCCGAACTGCTTGGCAGGGTGAAAGCACTGCTGAGGCGTTACCGAATATACAGCGGAAAGGCAGGGACAGAGAAGGAGGAGGAGTACCTTACCGTCAGCGATATCCGGATCAGTAAAAAATTCAATGATGTGCAGGTGGGCGAAAGGCAGGTGGATCTGTCAGACCTGGAATACAAAATCCTGCTGCTGATGATGGAACATCCCGCAAAGGTATTTTCTGCCCAGAATCTGTATGAGAGCATATGGAAGGAGCCGTATTTCTATTCCTCCAACAGTACGGTCATGGTCCATATCAGGAAACTGAGAGTTAAGATAGAAGAAAATCCACAGGAACCGCAGCATATAAAAACCGTGTGGGGGAAGGGGTATACCTTTGTGTAAAAGACGATACAGTTTAAAAATGAAAGCCACCCTGGTGATGCTGGCAGCCATGGGGATTTCCGTTATCTTTTATTATGCTGTAAATTATTTCATAGGCAGTGCCCTGGATTCTTATTTTGCCTCCTCCTCCTATATTGAGCGGCAGACAGATAAGACCGCGGAGGAATTTCAGGATTATGTAACAAAGAACCAGATTTCTTCTTCGGACACAGAGGCGCTGAATGCGTGGGGGAGTGACAATCCGCTGATATATTATGTGATCTTAAAGGGCGGAAAGGTCATTTATCCATCGGAATATAAAGAGGATGAAATGATGATTCCGGATGATGCCGCTGAGGATAGCAGTCCCCCCGCAGCAGAGGAGGAGAGTTACTATGAGAGTGATTCCCAGTTATATGATATACAGTTTGCAGACGGGGCAGGAAGACTGTATGTGGTGGGCTTTTTCGATTATGAGATTTACGCGGCGGCCAATTATATAGAGCTCGGTGTGTCGGTGCTGCTGTTTCTCTTTATCTTCTTATTTTTCCTGCAGAGAAAGATCCGATATGTCCATCAGCTTGAGGAAGAGGTGAAAATTTTAGAGGGCGGCGGAATGGATAAGCAGATTACCGTAAAGGGTGGGGACGAGCTGTCAGAGCTGGCCTTCGGCCTGGAGCAGATGCGGCTCAGCCTGAATGAAAATATCAGGGAAAAAGAGGAGATCATGGAGGTGAACAACCGTCTGGTCACAGGTATGGCCCATGACCTGCGCACACCGCTCACCGCCCTCCTTTTGTACACAGAACTGCTGTCCCAGGGAAAATACAAAGATGAGAAGGAGATGGAGCAGTATCTGAAAAAGACAGCACACAAGGCAAATCAGATAAAACAGATGTCAGATGACCTGTTTGAACGGTTCTACATTACAAAAAATGAAGACATTATGCTGGAGGTACCGGAAAAGCTGTGCTATATTTTTGAGAACAGACTCTCTGACCTTGTTATGTTTCTGCACAGCCAGGGATTCCGGGTGGAGTGCGATACTGACTGGCCGGAAGTAAAACTTTCTGTCCTGCCTGAATACATGGACAGAATCCTGGATAATATTGCGTCCAATCTGCTCAAATACGCGGATAAGACAGAGCCTGTCACCATTGTGTTTTCCATGCAGGACCAGCCGGAAAAACAGATCACAATGATCATAAGAAATAAAATTGATCAAAACCCTGAGGATGTCAGCAGCACATGTGTGGGAGTTGCCAATATAGAGCAGATGATGCACAAAATGAAAGGGACCTGCAAGGTGGAAAATGACGGGCAGTTCTATGAAATAAGTCTGGTATTTCCCGCATATGAATAGTTGCGGGCAGCCTTTAGGATGGCAAAAGAAATCCGGAAAGACTGAATATGGGTATACGACAGAAAAAGAAAAAATGCTGAGCGGAGAATTCTATGACACACGCGACCAACAACTGCGTGCCATGAGCAGCCGGGCAGGGGAAAAGCGGTTTGATTGCGCATGCTGCCGGGATATGTTATATTCTAGGGAGAGACAACCGTGGAAGAAATCATTATTTAGAAAAGGAGCTTACTATGGATTTTGAAACTTTACAGTTAAAGCGTGAAAGCTGCAGGGTTTACAGTGATAAACCCGTCTCCCGTGAAACCCTGACACATCTGGTGGATGTGGCCCGCCTGTCGCCCAGCGGGTGCAATGCCCAGCCGTGGCATTTTATTGTTGTGGATGAGCCGGAGGCCCATGACAAACTGGCAGAGGCATTTGATGACAACGGTCTGACCGGGTGTCCCTGGGGAGACCGTGTGCCGGCTTATATCATGATCGTGGAGGAGGAAGCACACCTTATGCCGGGGGTGGGAGAACGCTACGGTTCCCAGCATTTTGCGCAGATGGATATCGGCATGGCGGCCATGGCGCTGTGTTATGAAGCTGCATCCATGGGACTGGGAACGTGTATGATCGGTACGATGAACCAGGAAAAACTGCATCAGTATTTTGGGATACCCGCCGAGCGGGTGATACGGCTGATCATAACTGTGGGCTATCCTGCCAAAGAAGGGGAACCGCGGCGGAAGAAACGCAAGAGCCTGGATGAGATTTTAAGTTATAATCACTGGTAATGGCAAAGTGCCTTCTGTCGGAAATGGAAAGTAACTGCTGTCAGACATAGACACGATTTTCCCGGCAGGGGTAAAGCACTGGCACGGCGCTGCGAAGGACTGCTGGTTTGCCCATCTGGCAGTGGAAGTACCGGGAGTGGAAATCACAAATGAATGATGCGAGCCGGTGGATGACGATGGGTATGGGAATCTGTAGGAGAATGTGCCCAGTCGAAAATGGAATTGTGATTTTTTCCGTTATCGGATATAATTGAAAAAAAGATTTCGGAGGAATCATATGGAACCTAAGGTAATATTGGTAGATTATCTGGATAATCCTTTGGGTGAGATGAAGAAAGGGGCAGCACATGCATCCCCGCATCTGCACCGCGCTTTTTCTGTGTTTTTGTACCATGACGGAAAAATACTTCTGCAGAAAAGAGCAGAGAATAAGTATCACTGCGGCGGTCTGTGGACAAACACCTGCTGTTCCCACCCGAGGCCCGGAGAAATAACACTGGATGCTGCCCGTAGAAGATTAGACGAAGAGATGAAGATCCATGTCAAAAGATTAGAAGAGATATATTCTTTTGTGTACTATTATAAGTTTGACAATGGTATCTGTGAGTTTGAATTTGACCATGTGATCATGGGGGAATATTACGGAAGCTATAAACTGGATCCGAAAGAAGCAGAAGCAGCAGTGTGGATGGAAAAAACAGAGTTACTGGAGGATATGCAGGCAAACCCACAGAAATATACACCGTGGTTTTTGACCTGTGCCGTGGAAGTTTTGAAGAGAATATGATTTGGAGAGTGCTGTCGCCGGCACTCTCTTTTTTTTAATTCGGTTCTTTGGAGACGGGAGAGAGTCCATGCTCCATAAAATACTGGTACAGCATATCTGCCTGGTGGGGGATAGTTACGTTTTTCAGCCGTACGATCCCGATCGTTGTGCACATTGCTTCATAAAACGGGATACAGATAAGATTCGGAAAGATTCTCCGGTTCATCATGATCTTGGGCAGTATTGTAATGCCGATACCCTCGTCCACCATATTGAGCAGATGCAGATGTCTGGATGTCATATTTGTGATGTTAGGAGAAAAGTCTGCTTTTGCAAACTGATCCATACACAACTGATAAATATCTGATTCACATCCAAGGATAACAAAAGGATAATCATGGAGTTTCCTCAGGGAAAGCGGCCCTTTTCCCAGGGTCTCGGCATGCTTTTTGGAACAGACAAGCGTGAATCGGTCCTCATGGATGGGGGCAAAGTCAAATTGGTCTGTGTTCAGGTAGTTGAGCCTCAGTATGGAGAGGTTTATTTTTTTTGCTAGAAGCAGGTGTAAGAGCTCCTGTTGGCTTGCTTCTGTAATATTGATTTGGATATTATGCATATTTTCCTGAAAAACGGCCAATTGCTTGGCAATGTGGTAGTCCTGCAGCAGAGGGAGGGTACCGAAGTAAATATTCTCGGTCACAATGTCCTTGGACAGACCGGACAAGTGCGCCACCATGTCTGAATAAGTATTCACAAAGATTCTGGCATAAGTCAAAAACATCTCACCTCCCGGGGTCAGAGAGACCTTATTGTTGGAGCGAAGAAATAAAGGCAGGCCAAGTTCTGTTTCCAGGGACTTGATTTGTTTAGAGAGAGAGGATTGGGAAATATACATTTCATCGGCAGCAGCGGAGAATCCTCCGAATTCGCATATAGCCAGAAAAAATTTAACCTGTAAAATTGTCATGATTACCCTCCCGTACTGGCAGACAGCTTTTCAATATTAGAATACCACACTTTTAACAATATATAAAACTAGTTGGTATTACCATAATTCACTAAGTATAACATAGCAAAATTCGGGAAAAATGCAATTCTGATTTGGAATGACCAGGTTCCTAAAGTGAATTGTGCACAAAAAAACAGAGTGATACAATAAGCGCGTAGTAAAGGATGTGTAAAACCAACGTCGACATTGGCATCATTTTAACAAGTGCATGAAACAGGTAAAGGAGGAACTGAAGTGGCTAAAGTGTATAAAGATTTAAGAAGCTTTTTGGCAACCCTGGAGAAGGAAGGACAGTTGGTCCGCATAAAAGATGAAGTTATGCCTGAACCGGATATTGCATCTGCAGGACGTGCAGCTGCAAATATCAAAAACGGACCGGCAGTATTGTTTGAGAAAGTCAAAGGATATAAAGGAAGGGTTGTCACGAATGTACATGGTTCGTGGGCTAATCACGCGTTAATGATGGGTCTGCCCAAGGATACGCCTACCAAGGAACAGTTTTTTGAGCTGGACCGCAGATGGGACAAATATCCGGTACAGCCAAATATACTTAAAAGGGAGGAAGCGCCCTGCAAGGAGAATGTGATTGATAAAAATATTAACCTTTTTGATGTCCTTCCTCTTTATAGGATCAATGACCAGGATGCGGGCTTTTTCATCTCTAAAGGGGCTGTGGTTACAGCAGACCCGGAAGAACCCGGCAATTTTGATAAGATGAATATGGGCATATACCGGATTCAGGTTAAAGACAAAGACCGTATCGGAATCCAGGCTCTGGCTTTCCACGATATCGCTGTTCAGTTGGAAAAGGCTGAGAGAAAGAATGAGAAGCTTCCGATTGCCATCACGATCGGCAACAGCCCACTCGTTTCGTTTATGGCCTCCACACCGATCGGATACAAACAGAATGAATATGAGTTTGTGGGCGCTCTCCAGGATGGAGTCCCGACAGATATCGTAAAATCAGATCTGTATGAGCACCTTTATGTGCCGGCAGGCTCAGAGGTAGTTCTGGAAGGGTATATTGAGCCGAGAGTACGTGAGCCGGAAGGCCCGTTTGGTGAATTCCCGGGTTCCTATTCAGGATGCAGGAACCAGTGCGTAGCCAAAATTGAAAGAATCACACACAGAACAAATCCTATTTTTGAAAATCTGTATCTGGGTATTCCGTGGACGGAGATTGATTACCTGATGGCACTGAACACATCAGTTCCGCTGTTTAAACAGGTGAAGGAGAGTATCCCGGAGCTGGTTGCCCTGAACGCCATGTACTCACATGGCATGGGTGTCATTATTTCCACTAAATGCCGTTATGGCGGATATGGCAAGGGCGTTGCGTTCCGCCTGCTGTCCACACCTCATGGCATGCCGTATTCAAAAATCATAATCGTGGTGGATGAATTTGTGGATCCGTTTAATCTGGAACAGGTAATGTGGGCGCTGACCACCAGGGTAAAACCGGATAAGGATGTGGCAATCATACCGAACTGTCCTGGTATGCCGCTGGATCCGTCTTCTGTTCCGGCCGGTATGCATACAAAGATGATCATAGATGCCACCACGCCGGTTGCTCCGGAGCCGAATCCGAGAGAGGTAGAACTTCTTGATCCGCCGGTTAAGACAGAGGAATATTCCAAGATTATCCGCGAATTATTTAAAAATTAAGGTAGAAATAAGGAGGTAATAAGATGATTTGTCCGCGTTGTGATAGTAATAAAGTAAGAAAAATGGTTGATTCTCCGGTGGGAAAGGTATGGGAGGTTTATCTCTGTGAGGAATGCTTTTATTCCTGGCGTTCTACAGAAACGATCAATATCCACGAAAAATTTAAGCTGGATAAAGAAAAAATACCGACCATGCAGGTAATTCCGCCCGTTCCGCCTCTGGACAAATAGTCCGAAGGAAAATCGTCAGTCTTCATATGTGCCGGACATAACTGTTATAGTCCGGCACATTTTTTCTGGTCACAGGGCATTTTGTGGCCGTTTATAAAGAAGAGGGTAAAAGAATGAAAACAAAAAAAATTGGTTTTATCGCGGGTATACTGGTAGCTCTGATCATCCATTTCCTGCCGCTGCAGGGTATCGAGCCTGCAGGACAGACATGTCTGGCGCTGACCCTTATGACGGTTGTCTGGTGGGCAACCCAGGTCGCACAGTCCGGTTATGTGGGCGGCATCTATCTGATACTTTTGATCGTACTCGGCGTGGCAGAGCCGGAGCTTGTTTTTAAATCCTGGACAGGTTCTACCATGTATCTGATCATCGGAGCATACCTGATCGCTTCCGCAGTCAAAGATTCCGGTTTGGGGGAGCGCATTGCGTATGCTTTTATCATTAAATTTGTACGTTCCTACAGAGGGATTCTCATATCTATTTTTGTGCTGACCTTTATTATGAGTATTCTGATTCCCCATCCATGGCCGAGGGCTTTTCTGATCATGTCTGTAATGGCAGTTGTGGTGAAGAGTGCCAAGATGCCAAAAGAGGATGCCGTTAAAGTGGGGTTTACCGTATTTGCGGCATCTGTGCCGGTTTCCCTTATTTTTCTCACCGGTGACAGTATTATCAATCCCCTGGCAGTTGCCAACTCAGGTGTGGACTTAGACTGGCTGGGCTGGTTTAAAGTTATGGGGCTGCCGGCGATCGTAGCTTCTGTTTTGACACTGCTTCTCATCCTTGTTCTGTTTAAGCCATCCAAAGAGTTGGAAATCAATCTGGACGAGGTGAAAGAAAAACAAAATTCTTTAGGTCCTTTATCCACCCTGGAAAAGAGAACTGCTGTCTGGCTGGTAATCGCCATTGTACTGTGGGCGACGGATTCCATTCACGGTATTAATATCGGCTGGGTAACCTTGGGTGTTGCCATGTTCATGAGTATGCCGGTCATTGGCGAAGTCCTGACCGCAAAATCCTGGGGTGAAGTACCTGTGCATGTGCTGATCTTCCTGACATCAGCCATGACGATCGGGACTGTGGGAGGCGCCACAGGGATGAACGAATGGCTGGCAAAGACCATTCTGCCATCCACAATACCAAATAATCCACTGGTGTTGGCAGCGTTTATCGCGCTGATTGCCATGATCATACATATGTTTATGGGTTCTGTTATCGCGGTTATGGGCGTAGCCATCCCGGCACTCATGGCGTTTACCTCTCCTATGGGAATTAACCCGCTGGTAACGACCCTGATCGTGTATACGGCGGTGGCGATACATTATATCCTTCCGTTCCATCATTTGAATATGCTGGTAGGACAGGGGGAAGAGAACGGTATGTATACCCAGAAAGAGACGATCCGTCTTGGCATTCCGCTGACGGTAGTGGTATTCATTGTGACTGTCCTGGTGGAGATCCCATGGTGGAAACTTCTCGGCATGTTATAATTCAATCATTCATAAAAGGTGGTAAAAACATGAGGATAATCGTAGGAGTGACCGGTGCTTCCGGAGTAGAGATGAGTTATTATCTGGTAAAGGCTCTGAAGAATATAGAAGGATGCCAGGTGCATCTTATTTTAACAGAAGGTGCAAAGAAGACCTGGAAACTGGAGAGTGATATCCCTCTGATCGACCTGGTTCTGCTTGCGGATGTTGTCCATGAGGATGAAAATCTGGCAGCAGTTATTTCCAGCGGATCTTATGTGACAGAGGGCATGATCGTCATGCCGTGCAGTATGAAGACGCTGGCCGGAATTACGGCGGGATACGCGGAGAATCTTCTGGTGAGAGCTGCGGATGTGTGTCTGAAAGAAGGCAGGAAAGTGGTATTGGTACCGCGCGAAATGCCGCTTGGAAAAGTACATCTGAGAAATATGAAAGAGGCAGCAGAATTGGGATGTGTGATCATTCCGCCGGTTCTTACCTTCTATAACGGGCCAAAGAATATTGAGGAACAGATAAACCATATTGTTGGCAAAATACTGATGCAGTTTGGGATTACGCATGAGAAGTTTGTGCCGTGGACAGGAGCAGAGGAATGAATTTGGAAGAATATCATATAACAAAGGCAAGCGGCAGCAAATACCAGATTGAGCTGCTGGCCGTTTTCTGTGGTCCTGATCTCAGTGTCACCATCTGCGGAGGAACAGGATACCATGTGGGTGCCATCGCCCTGGGATGTGCCAGACCGATAAAAGAGGGAAGAGAGAGGTCAGCTACGGTCAGTGTTATCTGTGCGTATGAGCATAAAGATGATGAGGCGGCCAGGCAGTCTGCAAAATATCTGGCAACAACCCTGAAATGCAGGGTGTCTGTGGCAGCCGGCATACACGTGGACAATGCATCAGAAGATGAACTGGATCTATTAATGAAAAACAGTGAAGACGCATGCCGCGAACTGGTCAGGGCCGTTATGGATATCAGCGTGTGATGATAACTGCAAAAATACCAAAGAATAAATAATACAGGATACACTCCTCCCCGGATGACAGATGATCCAGAAACTGCCATCCGGGGAGGGGTGTTTTATTGTATGCCATACAATTTTTCTGTATTCGCCATTGGGGAGTCCGGAAGGCCGGACCCCCACATCTCAATACACCTGAAGTTCGTTTATATATTTATCAATATTCTTCAGCTTCTCCTCATTGGAGTAACCGATCTTTTTGTTGATATCAGCACAAAGCGTTTCCATAAGAAATTCCACGCCCACGTATGAATTGAAGAAGGTACTGCTGTTTAAGCCGACGGTGAAGACAATATCTGCGTATTGGGCCAGCAGCGCGCTCCGCTTGTCTGTGATGACTACGATACCGGCGCCTGCGTCCTCGGCCATCTGTACTGCCATCTTATCCAGCTTGGAATATCTGGGAAAGCTGTAGACGATCACACAGTCTTCCTTTCCGATATCACTTAAATGGTCAATGACATTGGCATTGGAATCATTGGTAGGGTACACATCCGGCAGCATATGTTTTAACAGGAAATAAGTATAGGCGCCCACACCGGAGTTGGCCCTGGAAGCTATGACAAATTTTTTCCGGCTTTTGATGATCAGGTCAGCGGCCTTGTCAAAGGTTTCCCTGGAGTTATTTTTCAGAACAGAGGAAATATTAGCCTCTGTGTTCACCAGAAATTCTTCCATAAAGTTGGCTTCGCCCCGCTCCATACTCATTTTCAGACGTTCGTACGGAACGGTAATATTGCTGGACATGCTGTAGACATTGTCTTTATAGCTGTTCCGCAGATTCCGCTGAAAGTCCATGAAGCCGGTAAATCCCAGTGCTCTGGAGAAGCGGATCACAGAGGATTCGCTGACGTTTAACTTCATGGCGATATCCGTGGAGGTCATAAAACAAGCCTCCTCCACATTGTCTATGATAAATTCTGCAATGACCTTTCCGGTCTTGGTAAGTTTGGTACTTTTGAGTAATTCCTTTATTTCATTCATGCAATTCCCCCAATAATATCCCTTTATCCAGGGATTTTTCGCAAATGATCATATTTTTCCGAAATTTTAAAGCTTCCTATGTATATGTTAAAATTGTAACATATATCTTAAAATTTTGAATGGACAATTTAACCAAAAAACCAGTCTCTTTTTCTGTAAATCTGTCTTATTGCACAAATGCTTGATGTGTGATAAAGTAAAACCATCAAAGAAATGAAGAAAAAAAGTCTTTTAAAATATAAAATGAAAAATAATATTCATTACTCTATCAGCAGGACGATGACTGGTTTCATATATTACATCATAGTATTTCATAAGTGTATCTCATTGGAATTTCATAACCGGAGGGTTTTGAAATAAATAAACCACCCACGTGGATCCGCGGCCTGGGTGCTTCCAAATTAAGCGGAACAAAAATATCAGGAGGATATAATTATGAGAGTAGGATGCGTGAAGGAAATCAAAAACAATGAGTATCGTGTAGGTTTAACACCGGACAATGTTGTCTCTTATGTCAATGCCGGCCATGAAGTTTATATTGAAAAAGACGCAGGCATCGGCTCAGGATTTACCACAGACGAGTATGTAAAAGCAGGAGCTGTAATTCTTGATTCTGCGAAAGAAGTCTGGGACAAATCTGAGATGATGGTGAAGGTAAAAGAACCGCTGAAAGAAGAGTACCAGTATTTCCACGAGGGACTGATTCTTTACACATACCTGCATCTCGCTGCTGACCGTCCTCTTACAGATGCGCTGCTGGCATCAAAGGTAAAGGGCGTTGCTTATGAGACTCTGATCGAGAGAAACGGCAGTCTGCCGCTGCTGGCACCTATGAGCCAGATCGCAGGACGCCTCAGTATCCAGGAAGGAGCAAAATATCTGGAGAAACCGTTCGGAGGTTCCGGTGTTCTGCTCTCCGGTGTACCGGGTACACCAAAAGCCAATGTTGTCATTCTGGGAGGCGGCAATGTTGGTACCAATGCCTGCAAGATCGCTGTGGGAATGGGCGCGAACGTGACGATCACGGATATCAGTCTGAACCGTCTTGCATATCTGGATGATATCTTCGGTTCCAGAATCCAGACCCTGTACAGCACAGATGCTGCCATAGCCAATGCAGTGGCAAACGCGGATCTGGTCATCGGCTCAGTCTTGATTCCGGGTAAGGCAGCCCCCAAGATCATGAAGAGAGAGTATCTGAAAAATATGAGACCCGGAAGTGTGATCGTGGATGTGGCAGTGGACCAGGGCGGATGCTGTGAGACAACAAAAGTGACCTATCACGATGACCCGACCTTCGTTGTAGATGGTGTTGTGCACTATTGTGTGGGAAATATGCCGGGTGCGGTACCCAGAACATCCACCATCGCCCTTACAAACGCTACCCTGAAATATGGTCTTGAGATTGCCGGAAAAGGTCTTGAGACAGCATGCAAAGAAAATAATGTTGTGTATTCTGCTATTAATACGTATAATGGATTCAGTACATGTAAAAATGTATCGTTAAGTTTCAATATGGAAAATACAGATGTTACAACCTTGTTCTGATACTATCACTTATATGTAACTGTTCAGTACCTTCACAGTTACGAGCAAAATCCATGTAAAATCGCCTTTGGCGATGGGATTTTTGCCTGGCTGCTGAACTTTTTCTTACGGTCAGCGCTGTAAATGCGCAGACCTGCTGAATAGTTACACTTATACTACATAAAGTATTTTACAGCGCGGCAATAGGTTAAAGACAGATGTCGGTTTCGTACCTTTGCCGCGCTCTTTTTCTCATTGGATTCGATTGGAGGTAGATCTATGGATAGTATTTTGCATTTGCTGGAAAAAGTACAGGCAGTCGTTTGGGGACCGCCTACTATGGTTTTATTGATCGGGACAGGTTTATATTTTACGCTGAGACTGAAATGTCTGCAGGTTGTACATCTTCCGAGAGCACTGCGGTATATTTTTGAAAAAGAGGAGGGCGAAGGAGATGTCTCCGCGTTTGGATCCCTCTGCACGGCCCTGGCGGCCACCATTGGAACCGGCAGTATTGTGGGTGTTGCCACAGCACTGCGGGTGGGCGGTCCGGGCGCACTTTTCTGGATGTGGGTTTCTGCCTTTGTGGGTATGGCTACAAAATACGCGGAAGGCCTTCTGGCAGTAAAATACCGCACGGTGGACGAGAACGGTCAGATCGCCGGAGGTCCCATGTACTATATCCAGAACGGCATGGGAAAAAAGTGGATCTGGCTTGCAAAGCTCTTTGCCTTTTTCGGTATCATCACAGCACTGCTGGGCTGCGGGACTTTTCCGCAGGTAAACGCGATCACAGAGTCAGCAAGTGAGGCGTTCCATCTTCCTGTGGCCATCATTGGCATTGTGGTTACCATAGCGGTGGCAGCAGTTGTCCTGGGAGGACTGAAATCCATCTCCAAGGTGGCGGAACTGGTTGTCCCGGTCATGGCGGCAGCTTATGTGATCGGTTCCTTTGCAGTGCTTTTTGTCAATGCATCAGCCATTCCGAAAGCATTTGCCCTTATCTTTGAATCGGCATCTACGCCTCATGCCATGCTGGGCGGCGCCGGCGGAACCATTATGATCTCTGTGATGACTGCCATGCGCACGGGATTTGCCAGGGGTATTTACACAAATGAAGCAGGCCTTGGAAGTTCACCCATCGTTGTGGCTGCGGCAAAGACAAAATCCTGTGTGCGCCAGGGGCTTATTTCCATGACAAGCGTATTTTTCACCACGATCATCATCTGTACCATGACAGGTATTGTGGTGATCACCTCAGGCCTTCTGGAAACCACAGAGCTGGACGGCGGTCTGCTTTCAAATGCGGCCTTCAATGCCAGCCTTCCCGGGGATATCGGCATGTACATGGTGACCATCGGCCTTATTTTCTTCTCCTTTACCACCATTATCGGCTGGTGTTATTATGGGGAGCGCTGTCTGGTATATCTGTTCAACAGCGTAAAATACATACTGCCTTATAAGATGGTTTATATTGCCTGCATAGCAGTGGCTCCGTTTTTATCCCTGAAACCTATCTGGCTTCTGGCGGATATTACCAATGCCTGCATGGCATTTCCGAATCTCATCGGACTACTGGGACTGAGTTCTGTGGTGATCGCGGAGACGAAAGCTTTTTTCCAGAAAGAAAAAGAGAAAGATAAAGAGAAGGAACGTGGGATTGCCCCCACATAATCGGATTATACCGCACCTGCGTATTTGGGTGCGGTATAATTTTGCCGTTAAGCCGGCGGAACGGTTAATGTTTTCTTTTGGCAGGAACCCCTACAACGGTGGTTCCGTCCGGCACGTCGCGGATCACCACAGCACCGGCCCCCACAATGGATTCCCTGCCAACGGTTATGTGATCCAGAATGGTGCTTCCGATACCGATGAAGGAACGTCTGCCTATTCTCGCGTGGCCTCCCATGGAGACCTGAGGGCAGATATTGACATAGTCTTCAGCCAGACAGTCGTGTTCGATCACTGCGTGGGTGTTTACAATGCAGCCGATTCCCACATAGGCATTGATATTGACGACGGCACCTGCCAGTATGGTGCAGCCATTGGCCACATGGGCAAGGGGGCTGATGACAGCCGTGGGGTGTATCAGGGTTGCAAGGGGAACCCCTGCAGCCAGCACCTGTGCAATTTTCTTTTCCCGCAGGTAATTGCTGCCGCTTGCCACAATGACCTCGTCATAACCATGTATCAGTTCGCTGACCTTTTCCTTTGCCTCCTCATAAATTGTGTGACCGGGAATCTGGCGGTGTCCTTTCTCTTTGATATCGAGAAAGTCAATCCTGCTGTATCTCTTCATTGCCAGAGCACAGTCCAGGGCTACCGTCCCCTGATCTCCGGCTCCCCATATTAAAAGGCGCTTCGTATTTTTTGTAAATCCAGATGTTTCCATCTCCCTACCTCCTCATTCCCTCATTTCTATCTTATGCCTGTACCAGAAAACGTTTACAGTCTGTCTGCGGATGACTCGCGGGCAGTACGGTAAGCAGCCTGTTCTGTTCAAGAATAATTCTTATTTATATGATACACTTAAAACAACAGGGAAGCAAGTGGAAGAATAGTCAGACAATCATATGGAATTGTGATAAAAATATAACAAAGGGAGGCATCAGAAGCGCGGAAGAAAAGCAGAGTATGCCGCTACTTATGGCTGGCTGAGGTATTTGCTTTTTTCTTTATGACGCCGGCGGAGAAGGAGGCAGACATTTTATAGAATGCTTTCCGCGGCATGAATCTTCCCATAAACCTTATAAGCTTTGCCCCGGCATCCGGAACGGATACCACCTTTCCCTTTCTGAAATCCTTCATGGCATCCGCCACAATATCATCCGGCTGGCGGAAACCAAACAATCCCTTTTTGTTCTTATCCATATGCATCCCCGCGTTCTCGTGAAAATGAGAGTCAATAAAGCCGGGGCAGACAGCCTGCACATGAACCCCTGTTCCAACCAACTCTGTGTGCAGCCCTTCTGTGAAATTCAAAATGTACAGCTTTGTGGAGGAGTAGAGTACATTGTGAGGCATCACGGCAAAAGCGCCGTCGGAGGAAATATTGATGATAATACCGTCATGGCGCTGCAGCATACCTTTCAGGACGCAGTGTGTCAGTTGTGTGACACACCAAATCTGCAGGTACAGCATTTTTTCGATATCCTCCCGGGGTGTATCGGCAAAGAACGGTTTTAAACCGAAACCGGCATTGTTTACAAGAACATGGATATCCCTGTCTCTGATACAGGAGAGCAAATGGCTGATGCCGTTTGGGTCTGACAATTCCACGATCAGCACCTCAGCTTTTATGTGGTACCGCTTTTGCAGTATTTCCGCGTTTTTTTGTATGATTTCCCTGCGGCGGCCGGTGAGGATCAGATCATATCCGGCGGAGGCAAAGTATTTTGCATAGCTGAGTCCCAGTCCGCTTGTGGCACCTGTGATAAGCGCTGTATTTTTCATATTAACCATCCTTTCAGTGAACAAAGTTCACTCAAATCCTGTAATAAAATCCCTCTTAAGAGGGACTTATCACTTTGTCAGTTTGCTCATGTATTCTTTGATTCTTGCCGCTTTTTCTTCCGGGGTAAGGCTTTCGTCGTTTATGATCGGAATCTGTCCGTATAGGATAAACTGGGAGAAAGATTTTGTGTCGGAGATGGAGATTGTTCCGTTTGCGTTCAGGCTGTCAAAAAACTCTGCGGCAAAGGGCAGCATATAGTCACAGATAGAGTAACTGAGCAGTGTGTGGAAGGTCCGGTTTTCCTCCTTGTGGAAAAAGGCATCGTATTTTTCTCTGCTGCCGGAAGTCAAAAAAAGAGCGGCGGCCCGGTCAAAAGCGGAGGACATATCTCCGCTGTGTTCTTTCAGGGCACGTACAATGGGAGCGCAGTAATCAGAGACGTACTGTCTGACTGCCTGTTCAAATAATACCTGTTTGGATTCAAAATAGCGGTAGCAGAGACCGGGAACAACACCCACCGCTGATGCGATATCCCGCATGGTGGTCTGCTCATATCCCTTTTCCGCAAATACACGCATGGCAGTGTCCATGATTTCCTGCCTGCGCTCTTCCGGGGGTTTGGAAACCCTGATCTTATCTTTTGCCATATGATCATCTCACTTTCTGAAAACAGTATAGCACGATGAGTGAACAAATGTCAATGAACAATAGTCAATAATACCGGATTAAAGGGATTCCGCCGGAATTTCTGCATTAACCGTTTCGGCAGCAGGCATAAATTTTGACAGGATCACACCGGAAAGTATCAGACCTGCGCCCAGATAATCTGTCCAGTCCAATATCTCATGTAGAATAAGAAAGGAAAGAACCGCGGAAAATACTGGCTCCAGGGAAAAAATCAGTCCGATTCTCTCAGCCGTGGTATATTTCTGGGCCACAGACTGCGCGAGAAAACCATAAGCACTGCACATCAGTCCAAGACAGAGTATGGCTGCCCACTGTGCGGGGGAAGCCGGGAGGGACGGCGTTTCAAACAACATCATACAGACGGAGGCACACGCGGCAATAACACCAAACTGGATGGTGCTGAGAAGGAAGGTGTCTGCAGTTTTAGAGGTTTTTTCAAGCAGAAGGATATAAACAGCATAAAAAAACGCACCTGCCAGGCTGTAGATGGCCCCGCCATTCAGGGAAAGCCCATTTTTGGCGGTCAGAAGATACAGGCCGGCTCCGGCAAGAAGAATACTGGACAGTACCAGCCTGCGGGGGAGTTTTCTCCATATGATACTCTCCAGAATGGGAATAAAAATAACGGTAGTGCTGGCTAAAAACCCTGCGGTGGATGCAGTGGTACGGCTGACACCATAAACCATCCCGGAAAATGTGAGAAACAAAAGAATTCCCATCAGAATCCCTTTTCCTATATCGGAAGGCTTGGCTGAGCGGTACTTTTTGGAAAAAACCAGTGTCATAAAAAGAAACGCGATTCCGAAACGCAGTGCGATCAGGTTAAAAGGGGCAATGCTTCCAAGCCCTATTTTCATCAGCAGATAAGAGGACCCCCAGACGAAAGAGACGCTGACCATCAGTATTTCAGCCTTTTTGCTGTTCATAAGTCATCCCGCCTTTCCTGCACATACAATTCAGCGACGGAGTATAGGGCGGCTTCTCCAGCAATGAAAACCCTGTCCCCGGAAAGACGGCAGTATAAAATACCGCTTCTTTCAGAAGCCTGCAGGGCGCGGAAATCCTGCCTTTTCAGCTTTTCTGCCCACATAGGGATGACATGGCAGTGACCGGAGCCGCAGACCAGATCACGTCCGAGCCATGCTTCGGCCGGCATAAATCCCACGGCCGCTGCCATCTCCTCTGTGACCGGTATTCGGTGCAGGGGATAGGACGGCATGTCCAGTTCATATCGTCCGTCCTTTTTTCTGACGGTAAGTTCTCCGCTTTTGGTCAGAAAGGATATCCTGGTCCTGTCCTTTATGACAAAACGCATCAGCACATAGGCAGCAGCGAGAGTGGCATGCCCGCATAAATCAATTTCCCCGCCGGGTGTAAACCAGCGCAGTTCATACGCATCCCCTTTTGTGACCGTAAATGCCGTTTCAGACAGATTGTTTTCCCTGGCAATATTCTGCATCAGCTCATCCGGTATCCACTGTTCCGGAAGACAGACAGCGGCAGGGTTTCCTTTGAATACAGTATCAGTAAAAGCGTCTGCAATGTAACATTTCATTTTCTTCCATCTCCTTGTCTTTGGTTTTATATTAGTATATACTGGTTTTTAAAATAAGGAAAATAAATAGATATTATATAAATATGCAGAAAGGTTATTTGAAAATGCAGCGTTATATTGCACTACAAAAAATAGTTGAACTTGGAAGTTTTACAAAGGCGGCCAACCTGCTGGGATACACACAGCCTGCCATGAGCCAGATGATCTCATCCCTGGAAAAGGAGCTGTCCATCAAACTTTTGTATCGTTCCCGCTATGGCGTTCATCTGACGCTGGAGGGGGAGAAATTGTATCCGTTTATCCAGAGGACCGTGGCACAGTACCAGTCCATGCTGGAGATGGTGAAGGAGATCCGGGGGCTGGAATCCGGGGTGATCAAGATCGGCACTTTTTCCAGTGTATCAGCACACTGGCTGCCAAAGCTGATCAAAAAGTTTCAGATACAGTACCCCAATGTACAATTCGTACTTCATCAGGGGGACTATACTACGATACCGGAGTGGGTGCGGATTGGGGAGGTGGATTTCGGATTTGTGAACCCGGACGCGGTCAAGGGGATCAGGACCAGGCTCATAAAGGAGGACAAACTGATGGCTGTGCTCCCCACCGGCCATCCCCTCTGTGAACAGGAGTATGTCACCATGCAGGATCTGGCAAAGGAACCGTTTCTTCTTCTGGAAGAAGGGGCTTTCAGCGAGACTCTGACTGCGTTTCATGCCGAACAGATAGAACCGGACATAAAACTCCGTGTCCATGATGACTACTCCATTTTATCCATGATTGAGGAGGGCCTGGGGGTCAGCATCATACCGGAGCTGATCCTGTGCAAATCCAGCCACCAGGTGGCAGTGCGGCCCATACAGCCGGTTGTGAAGAGAAAAATCGGGATTATCACACAGGATAAAAACACGATTCCCATTGCAAGCAAGGTGTTCATTAAGTTCTTACTGGAAAACGTGGATATCCTGCCTTAGGGCGTGTTCGTTTTGGCAGCGGGGACGGCTGTTCATATGAACAGCCGCACCATACAATTAAATAAAAAGCAAAAGACGAAGCCTAAAACCGTGGGAATGAGAAATGCCAAAAACGTCCATTTCAAACTGTGTGTTTCCTTTTTGATGGTGAGAAGTGTGGTGGCGCAGGGCCAGTGCATGAGTGTGAACAAAAGCATGGAAACAGCAGTAAAACAGGTCCAGCCGTTTTGTACAAGCAAAGTGTGCAGGGTTGCAAGACTGCCGGAATCGGTCAGTGTCCCCTGTGCCGTGTAAGCCATGATCATGATGGGTACCACGATCTCATTGGCCGGCAGTCCAAGGATGAAAGCCAGCAGAATGATACCGTCCAGTCCCATAAGCCGTCCCGCAGGTTCCAGGAATCCGGCAAAATGCAGCAGCAGGGAAGTATCCCCCACAGTTACATTTGCCAGTATCCAGATAATGAGTCCTGCAGGGGCCGCCGCGATCAGTGCCCGCCAGAGTACGTGAAGGGTGCGGTCCATAACAGAGCGCACCAGCACACGGAAGAACTGGGGCCGCCGGTAAGGCGGAAGTTCCAGCGTAAAAGAGGAGGGAACCCCCTTCAGTACTGTCTTAGACAAAAGCCAGGATGAGAAAAACGTCATGAAAATACCCAGCAGTATGGTGGCCGCCAGTAAAAGCGCAAGGGACAGGGAAGTAAAAAGCCCGGTGCCGGCGGCAAAGAACATGGTGAGAACAGCTAAAATAGTGGGAAATCTTCCGTTGCAGGGAACCAGGCTGTTGGTCAGTATGGCGATCAGGCGCTCCCTGGGGGAGTCTATGATACGGCATCCGGTGACACCCGCTGCGTTGCATCCAAAGCCCATGCACATGGTTGGTCAAGATCAGGATTTTTTGATATCTGCGGAGCATAACTTTTTTCTGTATGCGGTAGAATAAGTAAAAACAGAGAAAGGAAGCAGGAAAATGAAAAGAAATACACAGAAAATTCTGGGAGAATATGAAGAACATTTGCTGTATCAGGAACGCAGCCAGAAGACTGTTGAGAAATACATCCGTGATCTGCGCGCCTTTTTTACGTTTCTGGATGGGAAGAAAATGGATAAAGAAGCAGTTCTGAGATGGAAGGAAAAGCTGAGAGAAACTCATGCGCCTGTCAGTATTAATTCTATGCTGGCCGCTGTGAACAGCTATCTGGAATTTGCAGGTATGCCGCAGATGAAGGTAAAGCCGCTGAAAGTACAGAGGGAGATCTTTTCCAGACCGGAAAAAGAACTGACCCGTGAGGAGTATGTGCGTCTTGTAAAAGCAGCAGATCAGAAGGGAAACAGAAGGCTCTCCCTTTTGCTGCAGTCTATCTGTGCGACGGGGATTCGTGTATCGGAGCTTCAGTATATTACGAAAGAAGCCCTGAGTACGGGACAGGCATTCGTAGCGTGTAAAGGAAAAAGCCGTACCGTTTTTCTGCACCGGGATTTATGCCGCGCGCTTCGGAGTTACTGCAAAGAGACCGGTATTGAGAGCGGTCCCGTTTTCCGCACAAAAAGCGGCAGACCTCTGGACAGGAACAATATATGGAGAGATATGAAATCTCTGTGCCAAAGTGCCGGGGTGGAGCCGAAAAAGGTGTTTCCCCATAATCTGCGCCATCTGTTTGCAAAGGCTTATTATATGCTGGAGAAGGATTTGGTAAAACTGGCGGATTTATTAGGGCACGCAAATATTTCCACGACACGTATCTATACAATGGAAAGCGGAAGAGAACATTTAAGACAGCTTGAAATGATGAAGCTTGTTATCACTACATGAATTGACTGCATAATGGTGATTATGCCATCATGCACCTGGAATCCTCAATGAAAGTTACATAGTGATATTCTAACATACCTGGTTAAGAAAAACAAATATTTGATCCGCCGGCTTATTTTCTGCCGGTTTTAGACGCCTGATGTATAAGAGAACATGGAAAAAAGACCGGAGCCGTTATTTTCCGCACACCGGTCTGCTTTTCATGTGTTTCTAAAACAATATGGCTGCATTTCTCAATGATAGAAAGAACATTACAGTTTTTGGGTATATGATATAGAATGCTTTGAACTGTAATTTTACGGCATAATCACCATTATGTACTCAACCCATAAATGAACAGATCACATAGGATAACCGACAGTACATAGGAGGATTGAGAAATGAGAGGCGGAGATTTTTTTATTCATGTGGAGACCATCAGAGAGAATACGCCGAAAGGATGGATCATGAACCCCAATTATAGTGAAATACTCAGGTTTCATGATTTTGGGGACATGCTGCTGAAAATAAACACAGTTTTATCCTATCTGGAAAACAGCCGGGCAGGAACTGCCGAACTGCCGGAGTTTCATTCCCTGCATGATTCCGGATTTGGGAAAAAGGCAGCGTGCTTTTATCTTCTGCAGATATTCTGCACACAGCATAACAGCTGGCAGGGGCAGCTCAGGGGCACGGACGGAAGGAGGAGGTATTTTAGAAGTGCGCTGGAAGCTCTGTGCATGATGGAGGAGGGAATCCGGGAGACAGCCAAGAGTTCTGAAAAGACGAATTAGTCATGGCAGTATCGCAAACTTGTAATGGAAAATCAAACAGGATAGCTTACAATGGAAATATCAGCAGAAGCGGAATAGGCAATAGCTATGCATAGTTTGAAAGGAGATTGACAATGCGGTTTACAGACGGATTATGGGAGTCGAGAAACGGATATAAGCTTCACAGGGCCCATTCCCTATGGGAGTGGAGGGCAGAGAAGGATCAGGTGCATTTCATGGTGCCCTGTACGGAGATACGGTCACTCAGGGATACGATAGCCGGACCGGTCCTTCATTTTACCATCACTGCCCCGAAAGCGGACATACTGGCCGTCAAGGTCTATCATTTTACAGGCAAAAAGGAGTGCGGGCCATACTTTGACCTGGATGTTTCCTATCGGGATATGGAAGTATGCGAGATGGAGCAGGAGATCACTGTAACAAACGGCAGGATGAAAGCAGTGGTAAGGAAAACTGGAGATTTTGGGATCGCTTTTTATTTCGACGGACGTTTCCTTACAAAATGCGGGGAAAAGGGAACGGCTTATGTCACAGACGCGGAATATGAGGCAGATAAGCTGTGTGACTATAATGGAAGAAACGGCAGAAGCAGCCAAAACGAAAACTATATTCGGGAAATGCTGAGTCTGGATGTGGGAGAATATATCTACGGCCTGGGAGAGCGCTTTACTTCCTGTATCAGAAACGGGCAGTCTGTTGACTGCTGGAACCGTGACGGAGGTTCCAACGGAAATCAGGCTTATAAGAATATTCCCTTTTATCTGTCCAGCAAAAGCTACGGTGTATTTGTAAATACCCCTGCCAGAGTGGGCTTTGAGGTGGCCAATGTGAGTGTGCGCCACGTGGAGATCGCAGTGCAGGAGGAGGAACTGGAGTATATGGTGATCGGGGGCAGCGAACCGAAAGATGTTCTGTCAAATTACACGGCCCTCACGGGAAGGACACCGGTTCCCCCTGCCTGGACCTACGGCCTGTGGCTATCCACAAGCTGGATGCCGGATTCAGACGCGCAGATCACACTGGATACCATTGACAAGATGAAAGAATATGACATTCCACTGTCCGTGTTTCATTTCGACGCGCGCTGGATGGATGATTTTAAATGCTGTGATTTTGTCTGGTCAAAGCGGTTCGGGGATGCAAAAAAGCTGCTGGATGCTATCCATGAAAGAGGTGTGAAGGTCTGTGTGTGGATCAACCCATATATAAGCCAGGAGTCTTATCTGTTCCGGGAGGGCAAAGACAATGGATACTTTTTGAAGACAAAGGACGGGGATGTGTGGCAGTCCGATAACTGGATGTCAGGGATCGCAATTGTGGATTTTACAAATCCTGAAGCGGTACGCTGGTATCAAAGCAAACTGGGTGCTCTGCTGGATATGGGAGTGGATGCACTGAAGACGGATTTCGGAGAGCGGATTCCAACGAATGTGGTCTATTTTGACGGTTCAGATCCTGCGAAAATGCATAATTATTATCCCTATCTCTATAATCAGGCGGTTTATGAGCTGATTCAGGAGAAGAAGGGGGAGGGATGCGTATTTTCCAGATCAGCTACGGCCGGAACCCAGAAATTCCCCTTTAACTGGGGCGGGGATAATGAAGCTTCCTATATTTCCATGGCGGAAAGTCTGAGGGGCGGTCTGTCACTCTGCCAGTCAGGGTACGGGTATTGGGCCCACGATATCAGCGGATTCTGTAGGACAGCAACACCGGACCTGTATAAACGATGGGTGCAGTTCGGAATGCTGTCTACGCACAGCAGGCTTCACGGGGAGCAGAGCTACCGGGCACCCTGGTATTTTGACGAGGAGTCCTGCAGGGTACTGAAGGCGTTTACGAACCTGAAATGCAGGCTGATGCCTTATCTGTACAGCGGAAGTGTGCAGGTATTGGAGGAGGGAGTTCCCCTGATGAGGGCCATGATGCTGGAGTTCCCACAGTGTCCCACTTCTCTGCATCTGGAGCGCCAGTATATGCTTGGAAGTGACCTGCTGGTTGCCCCTATTTTCAATGAAGAGGGCCAGGCGGAGTTTTTCCTGCCGGGAAATGGGTGCTGGACCAATTATCTGGACGGCGAAATCCTGGAGGGCGGCAAGTGGTACAGACGGAATTATGATTATTTCCATATGCCGCTGTTTATCCGTCCGGGAACCATTCTCCCGGTGGGCGCAGAGGAGGATACTCCGGTCTATGATTACGCGGATGGGGTGACGTTTCAATTGTATGAGATACCCGAAGCGTTTGAAAAGGACTGCAGGGTCTATAATACCTCAGGGGAGCCGGTCCTTAAGCTGAATGTGAAACGCATGGGAGAAAATATAACATTAGAGCTGCAGGGGCAGGCAGAACATGTCTTTGTACAGCTCATGCATGTCAATGACATCAGATGTGACGGGGAAGTACGGAGAGAGAAATGTGAAAATGGTATCCGCTTCGAGATGCGGGAAGGTATCCTGGAATTTGCATTGCAATCATAACCGCAATCGTTTATAATGAAAACAGTTATATAAGCTCATAATATGGTTGAGCGTTTCTACCAACTGCCGTAAATAGTTGATTATAATTCTTTGGATTATAGTCATCTGTTTACGGCTTTTTTATTCATGCAGCAGAAAGTCCGCCGGGCGTACTTTTGGTGCTTTATTTCAGGAGGTATTTATGGAAAGAAAAAAACGAATTTTAAAGGATTACAAACGGGAAAGCCACTTTGATTATTTCAACAGTTTATCTTACCCGTACGTAGGAGTAACAGTCAATGTTGAGATAACAGATTTATTAAAAAAGGTTAAGGCAGAGAAACTGCCCTTTTTTCTCACGTTCTGCTACTGCGTGTCAAAGGCGGCAAACGGTGTCCCTGAATTCAGGCAGCGTATTGTAAATAACAGTATTGTAGAATATGAATCCTGCAGAACGTCACACACAGTGGCATTGGAGGATGGAACATACTGCTACTGTACTCTGGAAAGCAGTATGCCGTTTCCTGATTATCTGGACTACGCTGTACGGGCGCAGGAAGCGGCAAAAAGCGAGAGGAGTATTGAAGAGGACAGGGAGGAGAGCAATGACAAAATATTTATCTCAACGCGTCCCTGGCTGACCTACACCTCGTTTATCCAGCCTGTCCCCATTCCTGCGGACAGCAATCCTAGGATCACCTGGGGAAAGTATTACAAACAGGAGGAAAAAGTCCTGATGCCAGTATCCGTGCTGTGTAACCATGCTCTGGTTGACGGAAAACATATGGCTGATTTTTATGAGGCTCTTGACAGGGAAATCTGCGCAGTCTGCGGGCCGGTATCACTTCTCTGAGCTGTTTCCGGCCTCTGGGTCTGTTTCCGGTTTCTGAGTCTATTTTCGGAAAGTCAGTACCAGGTTGCAGGATTCCAGAGGGATATAGTGCTTGGAAGCTGCCAGGGTGAGGCCGGAGTCATCATACAGATTTTCCTGTATCATCAGAAATGTATTTTTTTCGGACAGCCTGTATTTCTGGGCCGTGAAGTTGCCTGTGTCTGATCCTCTCAGATTCAGAGTGGAGGAGACAGCATGGCTGTATACATCCTTGTTCAGAAATTGTGTCAGGCTGTCCGTGTCTGTAAAGTCAATATTGAACCTGGTAACTGTCTCGATAGGGATAAAGCTGAGGGAGTAGGCAAATGTGCTTCCCGGCTGGTCTTTATACCACCGGTCAATAATGGCGACTACAGGGGTTTTCCTGCCGATGATATTGCTGATAAAATCCGTGGGAGGTTCCAGGCGGTATTCTGTCTCCGTCTCTGTTATGGTCTGGCCGCATTGGAACACAGGATTGCATAGATTGGTGAAGTCTTTTACAGGCGCCTTCTTTGTTTCCTGTACAAAATTACCCTTTCCCTGTACGTTGTGGATCAGCCCGTCTTCTCTGAGCAGAGCCAGTGCCTGGCGGAGTGTCATACGGCTCACCCCCATCTTTTTAGACAGGTCCGGCTCGCTGGGGAGCTGTGATCCCCTGGGATATTCCCCGCTCAGAATCTGGGCATAGAGCTGATCATAGACCTTTACATGCTTCAATTTTCTTGATTTTTCTTCGGACATTCCTGTTTTGGGAACCTTGTTGTCTAGTGGTTCATTCATATCATTCTCCTCCGTCGGCAATATGGTAATATCAAAATAAGATATGACAATTATACAACTTTACATTATATTAGTCAATTTGAAAACATGTACTAATTATTCAGTCAGATCTGGGTATACTGCTATGTGCTCTGCATCCTGCACTGGCTCTACACTAGGTCTGTAAAGAGTAACATGTCTAATATTTGACGGATAAATGTAAGCACCTTAACAGATAAAGTTGTAAAATATGCACAAAATTAGCGGATAAATATTGTATATATTATGCATAGTAATTTGATTGACAGAAAATTATACAAGTGGTAATATACATGTATAGAAAAAATATACAGGTACAAACAAGGAGGAAATACATATGAATTACGCAGAAGAGGGTGTGCAGTATCATCTGAATATAAGGAAAGGGGATGTGGGAAGATATGTGCTTCTTCCGGGAGACCCTAAGAGATGCAGTAAGATCGCGGCATACTTTGACAACCCTGTACTGGTGGCAGACAGCAGAGAATATGTGACATATACGGGATATCTGGACGGAGAAAAAGTCAGCGTCACATCAACGGGAATCGGCGGGCCGTCAGCGTCCATCGCCATGGAAGAACTTGTAAAGAGCGGGGCAGATACCTTCATCCGTGTGGGCACATGCGGCGGTATGGATGTAAATGTAAAGGGCGGAGACATTGTGGTTGCCACAGGCGCCATCCGCATGGAAGGTACCAGCAAAGAATATGCCCCCATTGAATACCCGGCGGTCGCTGATTTCGGCGTGGCCAACGCGCTGGTAAAAGCAGCCAAAAACTGCGGATATGAGTATCACGCAGGTGTTGTGGAGTGCAAGGATGCATTTTACGGACAGCATGAGCCGGAGACAAAGCCGGTCAGCTACGAACTGATGAACAAATGGGAGGCATGGCTGAGACTTGGCTGCAAGGCTTCAGAGATGGAGTCGGCCGCACTGTTTGTGGTTGCCAACTACCTGAGAGTGCGCTGCGGTTCCAATTTCCTGGTAGTAGCCAATCAGGAACGTGAGAAACAGGGGCTTTCCAATCCGGTGGTCCATGATACGGATGCTGCTATCAAGGTGGCTGTGGAAGCGCTGAGAATATTGATCCGGGAAGATAAATAACGCAGAAGGCTGGAATCCCACACAAGAGAGGGGAGAGGCTGAAACACGGCGGAGGAGGTTTTTAAGTGGAGCAGTATGTAATTGAAATGGAACATATCACCAAGGAATTCGGCAGTTTCAAGGCAAATGACGACATTACGCTGAAACTGAAAAAAGGTGAGATTCACGCGCTGCTGGGCGAAAACGGTGCAGGAAAGTCCACCCTGATGAGTGTACTGTTCGGGCTGTACCAGCCGGAGCAGGGAACGATCAGGATGAACGGAAAGCTTGTGACGATCAATAACCCGAACGATGCCAATGCGCTGGGAATCGGAATGGTACATCAGCATTTTAAACTGGTACATAATTTTACGGTGCTGGAGAGCATCGTGCTCGGACATGAATCGGTAAAACACCGTTTCCTGAAAATGGATGAGGCCAGAAAAAAGGTGGTGGAGCTGAGCGAACGGTATAAGTTTAAAATTGACCCTGACGCTTTGATCAGCGATATCACGGTGGGAATGCAGCAGAGAGTGGAAATCTTAAAAATGCTCTACTGCGATAATGATGTCCTCATCTTTGACGAACCCACCGCTGTGCTGACACCCCAGGAGATCGATGAGCTTATGAAAGTCATGAAACAGTTGGTATCCGAAGGAAAATCCATTCTGTTCATCACACACAAACTGGCTGAGATCAAGGCAGTGGCAGACCGCTGTACCGTACTTAGAAAAGGACGCTGTATCGGAACCATTGATGTGGCAGGTGCCAGCAAGGAGGAGATGTCCGAAATGATGGTAGGCCGCAAAGTGGACTTTGTCGTGGAGAAGAAAGAAATGAAGCCTCTGGGAACAGCGCTCTCGGTTCGTGATATGACGATCCGCTCCAAACGTACAGGCAAAAATGTGGTGGACCATGTATCCTTTGAGGTGAAGAAGGGAGAGATCGTCTGCATTGCAGGAATTGACGGCAATGGCCAGTCAGAGCTTGTCTACGGGATCACCGGGCTTATGGGGATCGACGAGGGTCAGGTGTTTCTGAATGGTAAGGATATCACAAAAGAAAGTATCCGCAGAAAATGTCTGGACGGTATGGCCCATATTCCTGAGGACAGGCACAAGCATGGAATGGTTCTGGATTACACACTGAAGGAGAATCTGATCCTCCAGAATTATTACACCCCGCAGTTTGATAAGCATGGATTTTTAAGATTTGATGAAATCGACAAATATGCGGAGAAGCTCATAGAGCGTTATGATATCAGAAGTGCCCACGGCGCGGAGTCCATTGCCAGAGGCATGTCAGGCGGCAACCAGCAGAAGGCAGTGATCGCCAGGGAGCTGGACAGAAACCCGGAGATCGTGATCGCGGTTCAGCCGGTCCGCGGCCTTGATGTGGGGGCCATAGAATATATACACAGACAGATCATAGCACAGAGAGATGCCGGGAAAGCAGTTCTTTTAGTATCCTTTGAGCTGGATGAGGTCATGAATGTCAGTGACAGGATACTTGTCATGTATGAAGGGAAGATCGTTGCGGATGTGAAGCCGGAAGATGTGACGATTCAGGAACTGGGGCTTTATATGGCCGGAACAGGAAAGGGGGATACGGCATGTTAAAACAAAAGAATAAGAAGGGAAATGAGGGAGTGGAAAGTTTTCTCTCCTCCGTGCTGGCGGTGGCAGCGGGGCTGCTGTTCGGACTGTTTATCCTTCTGATCACCAACTCCAATGAAATGTTTTCCGGTTTCCTCACGATTTTACAGGGCGGATTTGTGGACGGCATGAGCGGGATATCCCAGACTCTTTATCTGGCAACCCCCATTGTGATGACAGGACTTTCTGTTGGGTTTGCCTGGAAGACAGGGCTGTTTAACATAGGCGCATCCGGGCAGTTTACCGTGGGAGCCTATGTGGCGGTTCTCATTGGCGTGAAGTGCACCGGACTTCCGGGCAGTATCCACTGGCTGATCGCAATCTTAGGCGCAGCCGCGGCCGGTGCGTTGTGGGGCCTGGTGCCGGGATTTTTAAAGGCAGTGGCAAATGTAAATGAAGTGATCTCCTCTATCATGATGAATTATATCGGCCTTTATCTGACAAACCTGCTGATCACAAAGACGGTCTACGACCAGACTGGCAACCAGAGTGTTCCGGTTGCGAAGACCGCTTATCTGCCAAAGGCAGGTCTGGACAAGCTTTTTCCGGAGGCCAATCTGAATATCGGAATCCTCATCGCAGTCCTGTTCGTGGTGGGAATGTACATATTGATCAATAAGACGGCGTTCGGGTATGAGCTGAAAGCCTGCGGCAAGAACCCGGATGCCAGCCGTTATGCAGGCATCAATGCCAGAAAGAATATCATACTGTCCATGGTTATTGCGGGCGCACTTTCAGGTGTTGGCGGAGCACTTTTATACCTGTCTGATTTCGGAAAGCATATGCAGGTGCTGGATGTGATCGCGTCTCAGGGATTTTCAGGAATATCCGTTGCACTTTTGGGATTGTCCAATCCCTTTGGTATTCTGTTAGCCAGCCTCTTCATTGCGCATATCACTATTGGCGGCTATAATCTTCAGCTTTTGAGCTTTACACCTGAACTGATAGATATTATCATCTCAGCCATTATATACTTTGGGGCATTTTCCCTGCTGTTTAAGACATTTATCCGCAGATGGACGAAGAAATCGAAAAGGGAGGAGACAGCATCATGAACATTATCTATTTTTTGATACAGCAGACCATGTTTTTTTCCATTCCCCTTTTGATCGTGGCATTGGGCGGAATGTTCTCTGAGCGAAGCGGCGTGATCAATATCGCTCTGGAAGGTATTATGGTTATGGGCGCGTTTATCAGCATTGGGTTTATCAATGTATTTCAGGACCGTTTGAGCGGGCAGGGGCTGTTTCTGCTGGCATTTTTAGTGGCTGCGGTAGCAGGCGCTTTATTCTCTCTGCTCCATGCGTTTGCCTCCGTCAATCTGAAAGCAGACCAGACGATCAGCGGTACGGCGCTGAATATGTTTGCACCGGCCTTTGCTCTTTTTATGGCGAGAATGGTACAGGGAAAATCCCAGGTTCCTTTTACGGATACCTTCCATATTGAAAAGGTGCCGGTTCTGGGAGATATTCCGGTTATTGGGCCTATGTTCTTCCAGAACTGCTATCTATCCACTTACATTGGAATACTGATCTTTATTGCAGCCTCCGTTCTGATCAGCAGGACCAGGTTCGGTCTTCGGCTGCGTGCCTGCGGCGAGCATCCCCAGGCAGCGGACTCTGTGGGAATCAATGTGTATAAGATCAGATATGCGGGGGTTTTGATCTCCGGTGTCCTTGCAGGTGTGGGCGGACTGATCTTCGTGATACCGACTTCCACCAATTTTAATGCAAGCGTGGCAGGATACGGTTTCCTGGCACTGGCAGTGCTGATCTTTGGTCAGTGGAGGACTAAGGGGATTCTGGGTGCGGCGTTTTTCTTCGGTATTTTGAAGACACTTGCCAGCGCGTACTCAGGGATTCCGGTCATCAAGGACCTGCCCATACCCAATGAGATCTATAAAATGCTGCCGTATGTGGTCACACTGATCGTACTTGCCTTTTCTTCCGGCAAATCAAAAGCTCCGAAGGCGGAAGGCATTCCATATGACAAAGGAAGCAGATAGGAGGGTATAAGAGAATGATGAAAAAAGTGATAAGTCTGTTTCTGGCGGCAGCGCTTTGTGCATCCCTGACAGGATGCGGGTTGGGCGCAAAGCAGGCGGCAAAGGTCAGCAGCGGAAAAGGCGCGGAGCTGGCCCTGAGTACAGACGTGGGAAGCATTGATGACCGTTCTTTCAACCAGGGATCATGGGAAGGACTTGCAAAATATTCGGAGGAATTCGGCATTACCCATAAGTATTATCAGCCCACTGAGAAATCAGATGAGGCATTTACCACCTCCATCAATCTGGCGGCAAAAGGCGGCGCCAAGGTGGTGGTGTGTCCGGGGTATCTGTATGAGATTCCCGTCCACACCATGCAGCAGAAGCACCCGGAGGTGAAGTTCATAATTTTGGACGGGACGCCTCATTCCGCAGATTCTGCAGAACCGGATATCGGGGAGAATACTGCGTCCATCTATTTTGCGGAGGAGCAGGCGGGTTTTCTGGCAGGTTATGCGGCGGTCTATGAAGGCTGCACAAAACTGGGATTTATGGGCGGGATTGCAGTTCCGGCGGTTATCCGTTATGGCTATGGATTTATTCAGGGCGCGGACTACGCGGCAAAAGAAAAAGGCATGGCTCCGGGCAGTATTGATATGAAGTACACCTATGTGGGAAATTTTGAGGCATCCCCGGAGAATATGGCTAAAGCGGCATCCTGGTACAATGAGGGTACAGAGGTGATCTTCTCCTGCGGCGGCCCTGTGGGCAACTCCGTCATGAAAGCAGCGGAAAACGCAGGGAAAAAGGTGATTGGCGTGGACGTGGACCAGAGCGCAGAGTCGGAGACTGTCATGACCTCTGCCATGAAAAATCTGAGCAAAGCAGTCTATGACTATCTGACGGATTTTTATAACGGGGAATTTAAAGGCGGAGAGAGCATTACGCTGGATGCCTCAGAGGATGGCGTGCAGCTTCCTATGGAAACTTCCAGATTTACGGTATTTACACAGGAGCAGTATGACGCCATATACGAAAAGATAGCGGATAATGAGATCACCATTTTAAAGGATGAGGGAATCGCCGACGCGTCAGAAATAGAAGCTGAATATGTGAATGTGAAACTGATTTAAGAGCAGAATAAAGGAGACAGATTATGGAGAAATTCAAACGTATCTTTGTGGTTGTGCTGGATTCCCTGGGTGTAGGGGCTATGCCGGATGCGGTGCAGTTCGGAGACGCAGGTGCCAATACCCTGGGCCATATAGCGGATTACAGATACAGGAAAGGGCAGCCTCTTCGGATTCCCATCCTGGAGAAAATGGGGATAGGGAATATCCTTCCCCTTAACGGGGTTGACAGTACGCCGTCTCCTCTTGCCTATTATTCGGCCATGAGAGAGGCCGGCAGCGGAAAGGATACCATGACCGGACACTGGGAGATGATGGGGCTTCGCACTACCAAACCCTTCCAGACTTTTACAGAGCATGGTTTTCCGGAAGAACTGATTCGTGAGCTGGAAAAGCGCACCGGAAGAAAAATCATCGGAAATAAAAGCGCCAGCGGCACGGAGATCCTGGAGGAGCTGGGGGAGGAAGAAGTGAATGAGGGTCACCTCATTGTCTATACCTCCGCGGATTCCGTCCTGCAGATCTGCGGAAATGAGGAGACCATGGGTCTTGAGAACCTGTACCACTACTGCGAGATTGCCAGGGAGCTGACCATGCGGGAGGAATGGATGGTGGGCAGAGTGATCGCCCGCCCCTATGTAGGCAGAAAAAAAGGAGAGTTCAAACGCACGGCAAATCGTCACGATTATGCGGTGAAGCCTTTTCAGAAAACGGTTCTGGATGCGCTGAAAGAGGCATCCTGTGATGTGATCTCTATCGGGAAGATCAAGGATATCTTCGACGGAGAGGGGATTACCCGGGCATACAAATCAAAAAGCTCCCTTCACGGGATGGAACAGACCATAGAGGCGGCGGGGAAAGAATTTCACGGACTCTGCTTTGTGAATCTGGTGGATTTTGACGCCCTGTGGGGACACAGAAGGGACGCGGAGGGATATGCCCGTGAGCTGGAACAGTTTGACGAAAAGCTGAGCGTACTGCTTGGCAGTCTGGAAAAAGAAGACCTGCTGATCCTGACAGCGGACCACGGCAATGACCCCACATATACCGGGACGGACCACACACGGGAGAAGGTTCCGTTTCTGGCGTATTCACCTGCATTTCAGTGCGGGGGAGAGCTGGAGGAGAGCAGTGACTTTGCAAGGATCGGGGCCACCATAGCAGATAATTTTCATGTAACAATGCCGGATGGTACTATAGGGATTTCCTGTCTGGACAAACTGACAGTATCGGAATAGAATAGAAGAATATCATGACAGTGAAAAATTATGAGGAGGATATCAGAATGGAACAGAAAGAAATATTAAGTAAAGTTGACCATACACTGCTGGCGCAGACAGCTACCTGGGAGGAAATAAAGGTTATATGCGATGACGCGGTGGCTTATCAGACGGCATCTGTCTGCATACCGCCGTCTTATGTGAAACAGGCAGCAGAGTACCTGGGAGACAAAATGCCGGTATGCACAGTTATCGGCTTTCCCAATGGGTACAATACCACTGCAGTGAAAGTTTTTGAGACTGCGGACGCTGTGAAGAACGGAGCAGAGGAAATTGACATGGTCATTAACCTGGGATGGGTGAAAGAGGGCCGATATGATCTGGTTAAGGAAGAGATTCAGGCGGTTAAGAAAGCCTGCGGCGGAAAACTTCTGAAGGTCATCATTGAGACATGCCTGCTCACAGAGGAGGAGAAGATTCGCATGTGCAGAACAGTCACAGAGTCAGACGCGGAGTACATCAAGACTTCCACGGGCTTTTCCACCCATGGGGCAACAATTGACGATGTGAAGCTTATGAGAGAACACACGGGAAGCGACAAGAAAGTAAAAGCAGCAGGAGGAATCTCCTCCTTTGCCGACGGGGAAGCGTTTGTAAAACTGGGGGCGGACCGCCTTGGCACCAGCCGTCTGGTAAAGGCTGCAAAGGCACAGCAGTGACAACGGGAAATAGACTGAAACGGGGTGAGATTATGATTCCAGTAAAAGAACTGATCAAACAGGCGGTTAAGGCAATGGAGAACGCATACACGCCGTATTCCAATTTTAAAGTGGGGGCAGCACTCCATACACCGGAGGGGAAAATATATAAGGGCTGCAATATTGAAAATGCATCTTATACCCCCACCAACTGCGCGGAGAGAACGGCATTTTTCAAAGCGGTCAGCGAAGGCGAGCGCGAGTTTGATGCCATCTGTATTGTGGGCGGGAAAAATGGTGTCCTTACAGAGTACGCGGCTCCCTGCGGTGTATGCCGGCAGGTGATGATGGAATTCTGTGATCCGGAGAGTTTCCAGATAATCCTGGCCACAGATACGGAACATTATGATATCTATACATTAAAGGAGTTGCTGCCTTTGGGATTCGGACCGGCGAATCTGGCGTGACAAAGCAGGATTCGATCAGTGTGGTGTGGCAGCATATCTTGTCAGTGACAACTGTCTGAAGGCTTCTGTTGAATAAGAGCTGATTTTTTATGAAAGGGGTTGTGTATTATCGGTTAACCGGTAGTACGCAGCCCCTTTTAGAATCTTTCGGGAAGAAATCTTGTTTTTGAGGTTCAGCAGATATCATACCGTACAAGCAGAGCATCATAAATTATCTATGAAGAACCTATGCATAGTTTTCTATGTAAAATGTGAGAAGGGATAGGATATGGATGAGAAAACCACAGGTATTGTTGTGGAAGTAAGATTTTCCGACGGACCCGCACTGAAGGAGCTGTTGCTGGAGATACTGACTGAGAAAATAGGAGCTGCCGACAGTTGATACCTGCCGCCGGAAGATTTGCTCTGAAGGGGGAATAGCTTGAGAAATCATATGCTGCCTGAAAACAGAAAGTATTTTGCGGCTCTCTATATGCGCCTTTCAAAAGATGATGAAGGAAAGGGCGAGAGTGCCAGTATCACTACGCAGAGAAAAATGCTCAGGGCTTACGCAGCCGAGAATCATTATCCTGTCTATGATGAGTATGTGGATGACGGCATTTCGGGCACCACCTTTGAACGCCCCGATTTCCGGCGTATGATACGGGATATAGAAAGCGGCAGGGTCAATATGGTGATCACCAAGGATTTGTCGCGTCTGGGGCGCGATTATATTCAAACCGGACAGTATACAGAAATTTATTTTCCGACGAAAAAGGTGCGGTATATTGCCATCAATGACGGATACGATTCCGACAGCCCCTGTACGGATATCGCTCCGTTTAAAAACATTATCAATGAGATGTACGCCAGGGACATCAGCAAAAAAATACGTTCATCCTTTACCACTCACATGCAGGAGGGGGCTTTTGTCGGTGCATTCGCTCCTTACGGCTATATGCGGGACCCTGCGGACAAACATCATTTGGTCATAGACAGGGAAGCGGCAAAGATCGTAAGGGAAGTATTTCTTAAGGCTTCGGAGGGTATCCTGCCCATTGACATTGCGCGGGAACTGAACCGGCGGATGGTGCCTACCCCTCTGGAATACCGCCGGAATCAGAGGCCGGCAGAAGAGGAGGAGTTTGAAAAGCGGAGAGGCTGGACATCATCGACCATCACGAAAATGCTGCGCAATGTGGTATATCTGGGGCATATGGCTCAGGGAAAAACTACAAAAATATCTTTTAAAAGCCGGACTTCCGTTAAAAATCCAAAAGAAGACTGGTATGTAGTAAAACACACACATGAGCCGTTGGTCAGCCGGGAGGTATTTTCCATGGCGGGACGCAGAAGCAGACAGCGCACCTGCGCCGGGAAAGGGGAGTTTACGAATATATTTTCCGGGATTGCCAAATGCGCAGACTGCGGCAGGAATATGTCCATTGTGGGAACAAGAAAAAAAGACGCCTCCGGGAATCTCGCCTGCGGCGCGTATAAACTCTATGGGACAAAAGGGTGTACCAATCATTTTATGGATTATGATACGCTCTGCCGTATCGTATTAACCGCTATCCAAAAGTCTGTCCGGATATCCGAACAGGAGGAGCGTGAAATTCTGGAGCATGCCCGGAAGTACTTGGAAAAACAAAATATCCAGACAGACAGGATACAAGAGCTTTCCGCCCTAAAAAAGCGCCTGCATGAGCTGGACAGACTGATCGAAAAACTCTATGAGGACCATGTGGAGGGACTGCTCAGTGAGGAGCGGATGAAGAAACTGCTGAGGAGATATGAGAGCGAGAACCGTGAGGTTTCTTTTAAGATGGAGGTTTTGAGGAGAGATACAGGCACAGAAAAAAAGGAGGATGCCATGGAACAGCTGAGAAAGATGCTGCACGGCTTTACGGAGCCGGAGGAATTATCCAGGGAGCTGCTTTTTCATTTTATCGACCATATTGAGATCGGACAGGGAATTTTCCGGGAAACGGAACAGGGGCGTAGAAAGGAACAGACTGTGAGGATCTGTTTCAGGTTTGGCAGGGGCATATCCTCATATCAACTGACCACATGGTGAGCGCCTGCTTACCGCAGGCACAGCACTTCTGGAAACAGTGGTCCAGATTAAAGGCCACACGGGGAAGATACCCATAGTCCTCAAGCAGAGTAAAAAGCGGGAAGAAAATAGCCATGGGAGGGAGCATCACGCTTACCACCCAGGCTGCGACCCGGTATACTCCGTAGATCAAAACCTGACAGAGGATTTCAGGAACTCCCAGCACGAGAAGGCCGTGGTAAAAACGCGGTTCCAGCCAGAACAGCCCTTGATTCAGCAGGTCAGAGGGGACATTTGCCCCTACAATGGTGATCCAGAAAATGCAGAGCAGGAACAGGAGCATAATGGGAAACCCCGTGCATCTGCTGGTGAAAATCCGGTCCAGTTTCCTGTCCCTTCTGGCATAATCCGGATTTTCCAAAGTGACACAGGCCCTGCAGATCGCCGCGGCCTGCTGGACATAGGTACCGCAGTATTCCGCGGAAGCGCAGCACATCTCCGCGTTTCCGCGGTAAATGTCGGGAACCGGGGAAACGGCCTCTGTGTTGGAAAGGGCATCTTCAATCCCCCCGAATATGCGTTCCAGGCCTTTCCGGCTCCTGGCCGTTATGCCGATAACAGGAATCTTCAGTTCTTTTTGGAGCCGCAGAAAGTCTATGCGGATATGCTTTTTTCTGGCCTCGTCCATGAGATTTACACACAGGAGCACATGGGGGGTAACAGCACAGATCTGGAGAACCAGATTGAGATTTCTTTCCAGACAGGTGGCATCGCAGACAGCCACCACCACATCAGGATGGCTCTGCAGGATATAATCACGGGAAATCTCCTCCTCGCTGGAGCGGCAGGAGAGGGAATAACAGCCCGGCAAATCTACAAAACGGTATTCCCGTCCCCGATAGTTCCTGTTTCCTGCGGCGCATTCCACTGTCTTACCGCACCAGTTCCCTGTATGCTGATGCATACCGGTCAGCGCGTTGAACACAGTGCTTTTGCCTACGTTGGGATTGCCGATCAATGCTATATTACGGAGGGGAACCTCCTTTTTCTTTTCTTTCTTCAGAACTATTCACCTCTTAATTCATAGGACAGAAGAATGTCACAGCACACTTCTGTCCCGGATTTTTTTAACAAGAATCAGTGAAGCCTCTTCTTTTCTGAGAGCCAGGACAGCGCCCCGGATGAGAAAAGCCTTGGGGCTTCCAAAGGCACTCACTCCAACACAGGTAACTTTCGTGTTTTCAATCAGACCTAGATCCATAAGGCGTTTGATGGTCTGCTGCTGCGCCGGACTGGCATTGTCCGTCAGAATGGATTTGACAATCCCTGTCTCATCCGGAGACAGGGTAAAAAGCGGAGTAAGAGACATTTTTTCCTCCATTACCGACCGGAAAATCCCGGACGGGAGAATCTATTGTATAGTATGCAGAGGGGAGAAAGAAGTTCAAAAGGGAGGGGCATCTTTGCCCGTACTGTCTGTTTCCTGGGCCTGTTTCCTGTAGTTCATGGGAGTCATCCCGGTGATCTCCCTGAAAATCTTGGAAAAATAAGCAAAATTACCATAGCCAACCTGAAGCGCCACCCGGTTGATGGGCATACGGCTTTCCGCCAGAAGGCTGCACGCAGCCGTTATACGTTTTTTCGTTACATACTGCATAAGGGACAGGCCCGTTTCTTTTTTGAACAGCCGGGACAGATGATCAGGGCTGACAAACACAATATCAGACAGATCATTTCTCTGGATATCCTCTGCATAGTGGGTATCTAAAAAGTTCTGTATGATTTCCACAGCGCTTTTGGAATTGTCAGTGATAGTGGCATAACAGAGGGCGCGGTCAATCAGGTAACTGCAGTAAGCGTACATATGGTCAATGCTCCGGACTGCGTTTTGATAGAGGCGGTCACTTTCGGCATCACCGAAAAGCCGGTGGGCCTGGATCTCTTTCTGTTTTAAAAAGCTGTACACCATCTGGGCAAAATCCTGACGGATTTCCTGCATATTTTCCGGTGTGAGAAGCGAGGCTTTGGACTGCAGGAAGGTATACAGGCTTTTTTTCAGGGCTTCCTTGTCCGCGGACTGCAGCAGAGTCTCCCAGAGCCTGATTTCGGACTGGGTGCAGGTGGTGCCGCGGGGGAGAGTTTGATCTTTGTACAAAATTCTGCCTCTCCGGTTCATGGTGCTGTCCAGCAGCTTTTCAAGTTCCGACACTTCCCGGTAAATATCTCTATAGGACACGGCATTGCCCATACTGATACTGAGTTCCATATGCATGAATTTTCCCGCGGTATCCTGCAGAACATCCAGACGCTCTTCCAGGGGGGAGAGGTCTGTCTCCGGTCCGCTTACGATGCTGACCACAGCTAGCCAGCGGCCGGGAGTCAGGGAAATGACGCACCGGGGCAGCAGGTGCTCCTGTTCCAATATCTCATAACCTACATTTTTGACAGCATACTCCCACATGGGGTCATCAATCTGGCTTCGTCTGTCATCCTGAAAGGCTTCGATCAGAACAGGAATGAAAAGCTGGGTTTCCCCGTATCCCAGTTTCCGGGGCAGGGAATAGACCTCAGCCAGAAAACCACGGGCAGTTTTGTTCCAGAAATATTCCGCCGTATTTTTTTCCTCATCCAGCCAATACTGGCTGTATTTCTTTGCCGTGTTCATCTGGCGGGATAGCTTTAACCTCTGTACAGCTTTTTCCACCGCGCTTTGCAGCGGTTCCGCGGAGACGGGCTTCAGCAGATATTCCACCACATTTAAGTCTATGGCACGCCGGGCATACTCAAAACGGGCATAGCTTGTCAGAAGAATACAGGGGATGCCGCTTTCCGAGTTCTGCAGTGTCTCCATGAAATCAAGCCCGCTGCTTCCGGGCATTTCAATGTCGCATATAATGACGTGCACAGGAACCTGGGCGATCATTTTCTGGGCTGAGGCAGTGTTTTCGGCGGTATAAACTTTCTGGAACCCAAGCGCGTTCCAGTCCAGGATTTCCTTTAGATCCTGCAGCATCAGGACATCATCATCAACCAGCAGTAAATTCATTTTGCTCCTCCTTACAGGGGAGGTGCAGTTCTGTCACAGCGCCTCCCAGCGGACTGTTGTATAATTTCATCACAGCATTTCCATGGTAAAACAACTTAAGACGTTTGGAAGCATTGGCGATTCCGATATGGGAGCCGCCGCTTCTTGCCAGGTCCTTTCCCTGAGCCCATACATCCAGACATGTTTGGGGATATCCGGGACCGTTGTCCGTGATAAAGATGGTCAGCATTTCCTTCTGCCCGGATGTTTCCGTGCATTCGATCAAAGCGGAGATGCTCAGTTCCATTTTGGTATCCGCCGTGATTCCGTGCTTGACGGAATTCTCCACAAAAGTCTGGAGAAGAAGAGGCGGTACTGCCTGCAGCAAGGCCTCCTCCTCAGCGAAAATCTCGTATTGGAAATGGTCCGGGTAGCGGATCTCCATAATGGACAGATAGTCACGCAGATGATTCAGTTCCTGTCCAAGCTCCACACAGGAAACATCACTCTGGAAAATGTACCGCAGATAACTGGCTGTGATCTCGCTTAGCCGGGCTACGTCCTGACAGTTTCCGTGGCTGGCCATGGAATGGATCAGATTCAGGCTGTTCAGGAAAAAATGCGGTTTGATCTGCATCTGCATGTAGTCCATCTGTATTTTCTGCCGTTCCAGCTCCTGCTCATAGGCACGGATACGCAGACGGTTGATTTCTTTTGTGAGGTTGTTGAACTGCCTGCTGGCTGCGGACAATTCCTCCAGTTCCGAACTCATCTCTATGGGTACCGGCTTATCCGGATCATAGGATTTCAGCCTTTCCGTAAACAGGCGGAGAGGGCGCAGTATCTTTTTCTGGGTGTAGGACATGGCCAGTATGACAGCGCTTAACAGGATAACGATGATCACCAGAACCCCGGTCTGGAACAGCACAGCCTTCTCGAACTGCCCATAATCCTTGATGAACAGCTTCAATTGAAAACCGGTGTCCGATACAGAGGAATCCACCACCAGCCACCGCTGGCCTTTATGCCAGAAAGGTCCGCGGCCTGCAAGGGCTTTATCCGGTGAGAGCCCTTCACGGGAAAGATTCCCGGCACCGGCGGCAAGTTTTCCGTTTTCTGTGAAGAGTACAGGGAAGCTGACACTTTTGGGATAGATGCCCACCAGAGGTTTGATGAGAGCCTCCGCCGGAATACAGCTTCCGTTCCACACATCCTGGTACTGATAAAGACGGATGGCATAATAGGTATCCCCCACCGGAAGCAGGGTCCACTGGTCCGACACGCTGCTGGGGTGATAGCCGGAGTCGAGAAGTTGGATCACGGCGTCCTGCAGCCCTTCTCTCTGGGGATAGGCAATGTAGCGGGAGTGTACGGCAGTTAAAAATTCCCTGCTTTTGGGAAAATAATAGAAAAGTGAGTAGTCATTTCCGGAATTTCCCGATATATAAATAAGGCTGTCGATCAGCGTCTGCCGCGCCTGTATCCTGGTAAGGGAATCTTCGCTTTGAGCCTGCGAAAGGGCTGTGCCCTGCCCCTGGGTCACCAGGGTCTGTTTTAAATGCTGGTTCAATATGAAAAAATTATTCTCCACCTGTTCCATACGGTTCTGGACCATAACACTGGCGTTCTGGGCCGTTTGTTTTCGTACCATATGGATGGCCCACACACTGACACTGAGTTCCAGAGCTGTGGCAGCCACCACCATACAGAGCAGAAGTTTGTGCCGTCCGAAGGCGGAATGTGTTTTTTTCCTGTGTTCCTTTTTCATATCTGTCCTTTCCCGGATTTTAGTCTGTGATTTTATCAGGATTTATAGTAATGTTTAATTATACACGTTTGAAAATGCAAATTCAATTACGAAAACGATGGGGAAGTATAAGAAAAACGACGTATTTCGGGGCTTTGCAAAGGAGCACGTTTTTGTGATAACAGGATGTCGGTATTGTGATTGAAAGTGGTTTGGGCCGGAAGTAAAATGAAACCACAAAACAGGCAGAGACCTGGAAATACGAAAAGGAGAATGAAGATGAAAACGAAATGGATTGCAGGACTCATGACTTCCGTGCTGGCAGTTTCCATGCTGGCCGGATGCGGCAGCTCTGCGGATACGGGAGAGAAAAGCAAAACAGAATCCGCCGGCAGCAAACAGGATGGCGGGGAGGAGCCTTACACAGTGACTATGATGTTCATCGGAAACACACAGGACGATGAACAGAAGGTGGAGGAGGCTATCAATAAGCTGACCATGAAGGACCTGAACATGAAGCTGGATATTATGCTGGTTCCCTGGGCCAATGCCAATGAGCAGCAGCGCCTTATGCTGTCAGGAGGGGAAAAGCTGGACCTGATGGTAGGACAGGCGTATCAGGCAGCCAATTTTGTCTCCACCCAGGCCGTCTACGACTTAAGTGAGATGATAGACAAATACGGCACCAATATTAAGGAAAATATGGGTGACAACGCAAAAGTGGCAAATATCAACGGATTCGTGTACGGCATTCCAAATGTCTGTGACTGGTACCGCCAGGCGTCCATCATGGTGAGAAAAGACTGGCTGGAGGAGGCCGGTTTTCAGGAAGAGGATATTAAGAGTGTGGATGACCTGGAAGAGGTATATGAGGTGGTTGCCAAGAATCATCCGGAGGCAGCCATGCTGGCTATGAGCAAGGGACAGAAATTCGACTCCGACTGGTATCAGTGTGACCCGCTGGGAGACGGGTACGGGGTACTGCTCAACTACGGCGAAAAACCGGTGGTGGAAAACTGGTATGCAAGTGATGCGTATAAAGCATTTCTAGACCGTCAGTACCGCTGGGCACAGAAGGGATGGATCGGAAAGGACGCTGCCACCACCACAGATTCCATTGAGGTGCAGATGAGCAATGGTAAGGCCTTCAGCCTGGTTTCCACCTATCAGCCGGCAATAGCCAATGAGGCCTCTGTTGCCTATAAGACAGAGATGGCGGTGATTCCGCTGTACGATGCCTTTACCACCAGCAGCTTTACGGCAGGTTTTTACTGGTCAGTGGCACGCAACTCCGAGCAGCCGGAAAAAGCGTTCCAAATGCTGGATTATATCTATGGAAATCCGGAAGCGGCAAACCTTCTGAACTGGGGTATCGAGGGAGAACACTACAAGCTCACAGAGGACAGACATGTCACCTTCCCGGATGGAATGGACAAATCCAGTGATCCCTACAACGCTTATTTCGGATTTATGCTTCCGAACCAGTACATTTCTGATGTATGGGAAGGACTTCCTCTGGATGTGGGAGAGCAGGTCATGAAACTGAATGAGGAGGCAAGAAAATCCTGTGCTTATGGGTTTACCTACGACGGCACCGCCCTTGCCAATGAACTTGCTGCCCTGGACAATGTAAAAGGCCAGTATATTGATGCTCTGAACACAGGTTCCGTGAATCCGGACGAGGTACTTCCGCAGTTTTTGGCTGACCTGAAAGCAGCCGGTCTTGATAAGGTCATGGAATCCAAACAGCAGCAGCTTGATGACTGGCTGGCTAAACAGTAATCGTATCAGAAAACATATCACGGGCGCCGCTTGGTAATGGCGGTGCCTCTTTTTTACCACGGGAGGAGTTTTTTATGTCAAATACTGCTGTTTACGGACGTCCAGCGGGGCAGAGCCGTTTCAGAAAATGGAAACGCTGGGTACCTCTTTATCTGATGATGCTGCCGGGACTTTTGTATCTGTTTATCAACAATTACATACCCATGGCGGGCCTGGTGGCTGCATTTAAGAATGTGAATTTCGCGGACGGGATCTGGCACAGTGACTGGGCAGATCCGCTGCTTAAAAATTTTGAATATCTGTTTGTGACAAAGGATGCCTGGGTCATCACCAGGAACACCATATTGTACAATCTGGCATTTATCATCATCAACACAGCAGCCGGAATATTGATCGCGATCCTTATCTGTGATATTGCCTCGCGCAGGTTAAAGCGCCTGTATCAAAGTTCTATTTTGCTGCCGTTTTTAATGTCCTATGTGATCGTTTCCTACATTGTGTTTGCCATTTTGTCCAATGAGAACGGTCTTCTGAACAAAAGTCTGCTGCCAGCGCTGGGCATGGAACCTGTGCAGTGGTATGCTTCGGCTAAGTATTGGCCGTTCATTCTGGTCCTAGTGAATTTCTGGAAGGGCATGGGATATAACTGCCTGATCTATATTGCGTCAATTAACGGTATAGACCCGTCCCTCTATGAGGCAGCCAAACTGGACGGTGCCGGGCGCTGGCAGCAGATCAGAAATGTTACGCTCCCGGGGATCAAGAGCAGTGTCATCACCCTGACCATGCTGAATATCGGGCGTATCTTCTATTCAGATTTCAGCCTGTTTTATCAGGTGCCCCAGAATTCGGGCCTGATATATTCCACGACCAATACACTGGATACCTATGTTTACCGTGCTTTGCTGAATTCGGGAAATATTCCTATGGCTGCTGCCGCCGGATTTTACCAGTCGCTGATCGGCTTTGTGGTTGTACTGGCTGCCAATCTGTTCGTGCGGAAGATCAGCAAAGAAGACGCGCTGTTTTAAAGGAGGAGTGAAAGGATGCATATCAGCAGACACGACAGGGTTTATCAGACCCTTGCAAATATATTTCTCATTATTCTTGTAGTTGTTATCATTTTACCGTTTCTCCTGTTATTCATATCATCTATAACAGAGGAAGGCACACTGGTCAGGGACGGATACACCCTGTTTCCGAAGGAATTAAGCCTGGCAGCATACAAATATATTTTTGTCAACAGCAATAAAATTTTCAGGGCTTATGCCATTACCATCGGCGTTACCATAGTGGGAACCGCACTGCATTTGATCTTGTCTTCCATGCTGGCATATCCCCTGTCCCTGAAAAAACTGCCGGGGAGAAACTTTTTTTCCTTCTTTGTCTTTTTTACCATGTTGTTTAACGGCGGTCTGGTGCCCACTTACATGATGTATTCAGGTACCTTTCATATAAAAAATACTATTTTCGCCATGATCGTTCCGGGATTCTTGATGAGTGCCGTAAATGTACTGCTAATCCGGACATATTTTTCCAACAATATCCCCGAGGCTCTCTATGAAGCAGCGGAGGTGGATGGGGCAGGTCATTTTACGGTGTTTACAAAAATCGTGCTCCCTCTGGGAAAACCGATCCTGGTGACTGTGGGGCTGTTCGCAGGCCTTGGATACTGGAATGACTGGACAAATGGTCTTTACTATATATCAGACCCGGATCTGTGGGGCATCCAGAATCTGTTAAACAAAATGATCAGTGATATCCAGTTTCTGCAGAGCGGCAATTCCACAGTCACAACAGCCATGTCCATGGGGCCTCTGCCGAGTACCAGCGTCAGAATGGCCATTGCTTTTATTGCCATGGTGCCGATCCTCATCCTATATCCGTTCCTGCAGAAATATTTTGCCAAGGGAATCGCTATGGGTGCTGTGAAGGGTTAGAAAAAATACCATTATATTGAACTTACGAATAAAGGAGAAGAACAGATGGAGAAACCATGTCTTATTCCAAAGCCTCAGATTTACCTGCAGAGGGCCGGATATTTTGTAAAAAAGGCGGCAGTGTCTAAGGAGCGTATGCCCAGTGGACTGGAAGCGCCGCTGGCTGTGATCTGGCCGGAAGTAACAGGTACTGAGGATACGATACAGTTTACGGAAAAAAAGGAACTGCAAAAAGAGCAGTATGTCCTGGAAATCACGGAGGAGGGGATTGAGATATCCTGGGGTTCCCCAGCAGGGGCATTTTATGCTGTGATGACGCTGCACCAGCTTGTACTTTTTTCTGAAGGGAAAATAGCCTGCTGCCGTATAGAAGACTTCCCCGGCCTCAGGGACAGGGCCGTGATGATAGACATTTCCCGGGGGAAAGTACCGAAAGTGGAGAGTCTGAAAGCAATGATCGACCTGCTGGCCGGCCTTAAGATAAACCAGTTTCAGCTCTATGTGGAGGGCTTTTCTTTTGCTTATCCATCCTTTTCGGAGGTGTGGGAAAAGAGGGCAAAGGATTACCTGACACCGGCAGAGATCAGGGAACTGGATGCCTACTGCGCAGAGCGGTTTATAGAACTGGTTCCCAATCAGAACTGCCTGGGGCATATGAATGCCTGGCTGGAGACAGAGGCCTTCGGACATCTGGCGGAAAATCCGGGTGGGCTTCAGATAAAGGGAACCACGCTTCCCCCTGCAACAATGGACCCCACAAACCCGGAATCTCTGAAGCTGATCGAACAGATGCTGGATGATTTGCTGCCATGTTTTCATTCCCGAATGTTTCATGCGGATTTGGATGAGACCTTTGACCTGGGGTATGGAAAAAATAAAGACAAAGCCGAAAAAGAGGGTGTTGTAAGCATTTATCTGGACTATGTAAAAAAGCTCAGTGAAAAGGTTAAGGCCCGTAGCCATAACATGATGATGTGGGGAGATGTCCTGAGCAAAGAGGAGGATGCCGCAGCGCAGCTTCCGAAAGACATAATCGTTCTCGACTGGGGATATGAGAAGGAACACCCGGTACGCAGACGGGCGGAAAGGCTGCAGAGGGCAGGCGTTGAATTTTACCTCTGCCCGGGTACAAACAGCTGGTGCAGTTTTACGGGAATCACGGATAACATGATGCAATGTACGGAGAACGCGGTGTCTGCTGCCTATGATTTTCATGCCAGAGGGCTGATGGTCACAGACTGGGGTGATTTCGGGCATCTTCAGTATTCCCTGTTTTCCCTGCCGGGCATTATGTATGGGGCTGCAGGGGCCTGGAACAGAGAACTTGTGACGGAGGAGGAATTGGCAGAGGCTCTTAACCGGTATGTGTTCAGGGATGAGACGGGCATTTTCGGGCGGCTGTGTCTGGAGGCCGGAAGATACAGCCGAAAAGAAGAGTTTTTATTCCCATGCAGAACGCTGGCGTTTATGACACTGCAGACTGGATGTGTGAGCAGAGACCGATTTGAAGCGTCTATTAAAAATATGGTGGATTCCATGCGCTTTTTCGTGGAACCGTGTGTATATCTTCCCTGTGAGGAGGCATATGCAGGGCGCAGCGGGATGGAGGAAGAGGCAATTCTTGAGTATCTGGATGAGCTGGCTGTACAGGCTCGGAAAGCAGACCCTGCCTGTCCGGATGGTACTCTTCTGAAAGAGGAGATGATAAACGGGCTTGCCATGGTGCGGGCTGCCACCAGAACCAGAGCGCTGTGTTACGGGCTGGAGGACGGCAGCGGACTGGAAAAAGAGATTGAGGACCTCTGCGAAAGACACAGGAATCTGTGGCAGAGGCGGAATAAGATAAAGGGACAGGAGGACAGTCTGCTGGGATTTACCACACTTCTGGAACAGCTCAGGGAGAGAAAACAGGAAGAAGAGGAGTAGCGGGAAAATGAAACAGGAAGAATTAAAAAAACTGCTGGACACCATGTCACTGCAGGAGAAGATCGATCAGATGCTTCAGCTTACCGGAGACTTTTATCAGGACGCAGACAGCGTTCTCACAGGTCCGGCAGTACAGCTTGGGGTGACCGGGGAGGATGTCCGTATGGCAGGCTCCATACTGGGAACCTGCAGGGCGGAAAAACTGATCAAAATACAGAAGCGCTATATGGAGAATCATCCGCACCACATTCCGCTGCTCTTTATGATGGACATTATACACGGCATGAAGACCATATTTCCCATTCCGCTGGGACAGGGAGCTTCCTTTGAACCGGAGCTTTCCAAAAGATGTGCGGCAGCAGCGGCGAAGGAGGCGGCTGTATCAGGCCTTCATGTGACCTTTGCACCTATGGTGGATCTGGTCCGGGATGCCAGATGGGGGCGTGTTATGGAGTCCACAGGGGAGGATACCTGGCTGAACAGTCTTTTTGCAAGAGCCATGGTGGAAGGCTTTCAGGGGGATGACTTAAAGGAGCCTTATAAAGTAGCTGCCTGTGTTAAACATTTTGCGGCCTACGGGGCACCTCAGGCGGGGAGGGAATATCACACGGTGGAGTTGTCTGAAAACACGCTCCGGGAGTATTATCTTCCCGCTTACCAGGCCGGAATCGATGCCAAAGCTGCCATGGTCATGACCTCTTTCAACACAGTGAACGGCATTCCGGCCAGCACCAACAGATGGCTCATGCGTGATATCCTGAGGGAGGAGATGGGATTTGACGGTGTGCTGATCTCAGATTTTTCCGCCATTTTGGAAACCATTGCCCACGGCTGTTCCGAAGACAGCCGGGAGGCAGCGGTAAAGGCTCTTGAGGCCGGGGTGGATATTGATATGATGACAAATGTATACGCTGCCAATCTGAGGAAGCTCACTGAGGAGGGCGTTGTACAGGAAGCCTGGATCGACCAATGCGTCATGCGGATCTTGGAACTGAAAAATAAACTGGGATTATTTGAAAATCCATACAAAGACGCTGATACAGAGAAGGAAAAAGAAATTTTCCTGTGTCCGGAACACAGGGCACTGGCAAGAGAAGCGGCTGTGAAATCTTTTGTCCTTTTGGAAAATGACGGCGTTCTGCCTCTGGATATGGGCAGAAGAACGGCATTTATCGGTCCCTATACGGACAGTAAACAGATAAAGAGCAGCTGGTCTTTTACAGGAGATGACAAGGACTGCGTAAGTATCAAAGAGGCAGCGGGGAAGGTCTTTGATGGCAGCCATACGGTATATTTAAAAGGCGCTCCTGTACTTGGGTCTGACAGTAAAGAGAGTGAAGCCAGGCTGACCGGATTTACGGGGGATGAATGCGGGATCATGACGCGTGAGGAAGAGGAACAGATGCGAAAAGAGGCTGTGGAGGCGGCAAAAGAGGCAGATCTTGTCATTATGCCGCTGGGAGAGCATTATCTGCAGAGCGGTGAGGCAGCCAGCCGTGCCCAGATCACAGTGCCGGAGGTGCAGATGGAGCTTTTCAGGGCAGTACACAGGGTGAATAAAAATATTGTGGTGGTGCTGTTCTGCGGCCGCCCCCTGGATATAAGGGAAATCAGCCAAAAGGCCAGAGCCGTGCTGGTGGTGTGGCGCCCCGGGACGGAGGGAGGCAGCGCTGTAGTGGACGTGCTGACGGGAAAAGAAAACCCCTCCGGCAGACTGCCCATGAGTTTTCCGTACTGTGTGGGCCAGGTGCCTGTCCACTACAATGAGTTTTCCACAGGAAGACCGGACCGGAAGGGAATACAGGAGCGTTTCCGCTCCAAATACCTTGATATTCCAAACGAACCACTCTATCCTTTCGGCTATGGCCTTGGCTATACACGGTTTTCTCTGTCTCAGGTAAAACTTGATAAAACAGAGATGAGAGAAGGGGATACCATCCATGCCGGAGTAATGCTTAAAAATATCGGAGAACGGAAGGGAACAGAGACTGTACAGTTCTACATCCGGGATATGGCGGCCAGCGTGGTCCGGCCTGTAAAAGAGCTGAAAGGGTTTGAAAAAGTTACCCTGGAACCGGGAGAGGAGCGGGAAATTATCTTTGCGGTAGAAGAGCCTATGCTCAGGTTTCATACGGAACAGAATGGATTTGCCAGCGAAGCGGGGGAATTTCTGGTATTTGCGGGAACGGACAGCAGGACAGAGAACCGGGCTGGGTTCAGGCTTGTAAAATAGAAAATTACAATGTATGAAAAGAGCTGCGCTTAGATATCTGCGCAGCTTTTTTCTATTAACTTGTTACCGGCTGACTGGAAGCAGCATAAGGAGGGAGGAATTTTGAAGTACCTTCTGCGGCTCAGGGAGCAGGGGGTAGTCTGTCATCCGGGAATGGGATGCGTCTGTTCAGCGGATTTTAAATAATGAAAATGCTGTAACAATGCAGCATTACGTGCCGCTAAAAGCTGCTAAATGAATAATCCAGGTTAAATTAAGGGTATGCCATGTCCCATATATGGTTTAGGGTTATTGAGGCATAAAAAAACATGCTCTGTTATTTTTTTTACCGCAGCATCGTAAATTTCATTGCCAAATTGAGCTGTAGCATGCAAAGGATTTCGTGTGCTCATGATTCCATACTGTAATTCATTTGCTGCAGCTTTTAGATTTACTGTCTCAGGATGAGAGGCTAAGAGATGAGAAGTTTCCCATCCCCCTGCATGGTCACCTGGAGAAGTATATTCGTCTTTAAGTAAAAGATAATCTGCGGCAGCCAACCCTGTTATACGCTTCCATTCTTTATCGTAAGCCCATTGATTGTATAAGATAATTGCACTGCGTGCAGACTCTATTAATGGATAATGACCAATAACAAAGACTACCAGATCAAAACCATAAGATGCAGCTTCTGATATAATATGAATCAAATGATGTTGATAATGTTCAATCTGTGCGATTCCACTGTAGGGAAAGCGGTCTGCATCAAATTGGTTTTTGTTTAATGACAGTCTTTCACAAATACCAGCCTGATATTTGGGGTCTGTTTCAAGTAAAGAATTTACCCTGCTCTCTCCATAATAAACAGTTGGGAAAACAACACCACCTTGATCAGCACACCTCAAAGCTAATTCTTCGGCCTGCAGTCCGTCAGCGCCTATTGGATTATGTAAGCCATGCCATTCTAAGGTACCAAGCGGAATATATGCCACCGGACATTTATCTCTTTGCTCTATGATTTGCTCAGGCCTGAGCATATGAAATCTTTTTTCCATAAATTATCTCCTTTATTATTTATACAGATCATCCTTTGATGCCACCCGCGATCATACCCTCCATAAACAATTTTTGGCAGGCAAAAAAGATGATCATAACAGGTATGACAGATAAAACTGCTCCGGCAAACAACAGGTTATAATTATTTCCATATGGTGACAGATAGGTTTGAAGTCCTACTGTCAAAGTGAAATTTTCGTTTTTGGACATTACAATAAGGGGCCAGAGAAAGTCGTTCCATGCATTTGTGGCCTGCAAAATAGTCATGGAGGCAAAGGCAGGTTTCATTAATGGGACCATTACTGTTAAAAATATTCTTATTTCTCCGCACCCGTCAATCCGTGCTGCATCCATAAATTCCGGAGACAGTGATTGGGCATATTGCATAAAAAAATAAATTGTAAATGCTGAGACTGCAAAAGGAAGGACAACTCCTAAATGTGTATTTAACAGGTTAAAGCTTTTTATTTCGTTGTATAACGGGATCATAAGTGTCTCTACGGGAATCATCATCGTACTGAGGATAAGAACTACTAATAATTGTTTTCCCTTAAATTTGTACATGGAAACACCATATCCCACCATGGAGGAAAAACCGATAGAGAGCACTGTGAATAAAATAGTTATGATACCACTATTTTTAAACCAACTGAAAAACATGCCATTGTTATCAGTAAAGAGTAATTTGTAGTTGCCTATGTCCAGCATATCTGATGTTATTTTTAGAGCAATACCGTTTTTAAAAACAAGGCTCATATCATTCACACAAGAAGTAATGATCAAATATATAAAAGGAATCAGAGATATGGCAGCTATGATACAGAGCATAAAAGTTACAAATATCTGATATAACTGTTTTTTCTTTTTATCTATCATCTCTTTTCCTCCTTCCTGCCTATACCCAAGGTTTTAATATAAATAAAGTTTAATACCATCAAGCAGATAAACAAAACTACAGACATTGCGGAAGCATAACCCATATCAAAATGTCCAAAGGCAGTCCTGTATATATAAAGTACAATAGTCAATCCGATGTCCCCGGGAGTTTTGCTGTTTGGCCATAAAACATAACTCTCTCCAAACATTCTTAATCCACCATATGTAAGTATGGTTATTACAAAAATGAGAATGGGTTTTACACCGGGCAGGGTGACGTGGCGAAAACGCTGCCAGGCAGAGGCACCATCCACGTGGGCGGCATCATATAATTCAGGTGATATCGTTTGCAAAGCGGATAAAAAATATAAAACATTGGTTCCCAGATATCGCCAGGTGGAAGTAAATACAAGAGCAACAATACCGGTTATTTTAGTATCATATAGCCATTCTTTGGGGCTCATTCCGATAAACTGCATAAGTGTATTCAACGGGGTGTCAGAATTGCTTGCAAAAAACAGACGAAAAAAAATGCCTGCCACTATAATGGATGTCAATGCTGGGATATAGATTGCGGAACGGAAGATATTTTTAAGAGGAGTAAATTTATGATTTAAAAGTACGGCCAATAATAAAGCCAGTACAATATTTACGATAATGATACCAACCGTAAACCCCAGGCTATTAAAAATAGCAGCACTAATATGAGTATCAGAGGCAAGCCTTTTGTAGTTATCCAACCCGGAAAAATTATATGTATTAATACCCTCCAGTTTGAAAAAACTTGTATATATCATATTGATCATGGGATACAGCATAAAAACTAAAAAAGAGCAAATGAATGGTGCACAAAAAATATAAGGTGCGGTTTTCTGAGTTATTATTTTTTTTCGTTTCATATAAATAACCCTCCCGGTCAAAAAGATTGGGCTGCCGCAGGACAATTTCGGCAGCCCATGATTATTAGTTACTGAGCATTTTTTATCTCATCCGCAGCACTGTTTAATGCTTCCTCAGGAGTTGCACTTTTCTCACCTAATACTCTAAACAGGATGTCACTGGAAATAAGTGAGTTGGCCAGAGAATATTTAGGAGATGCAGTGATATTGGATGTATGGAATTTATCTTTCATGCTGATGACAACGTCAAAGATATCTTTGCCAAAATAGTCAGTATATTTATTGGTCTCTTTCATTACATCAGTATCCCAAATATCCCATCTGAGAGGATCAAATCCAAGAACATTCCATATTTTCGCGGCACCTTCTTTACTTATTTTAGCTTCAGCCAAAAAGCGTTTTGCCAAATCTGGTACTTTGCACTGTGTTGTGATACTTGTCGCGGTTCCGCCAAAAACCGGATATTGGCTGTTTTCATCCCATACAGGCGGTGCTGCCACTTGGATTTTTCCTTTTAATTCCGGCATATAGTCTGTGAAGCGTCCCATATACCACAGGCATTCCAGCATAGATGCGGCTCCTTCCTGGGCCATGAAACCATAATATTCTTCAGTATGGAAACCACCGCCAGGAGTAGTTACAGCGGTACCATCTTCAAGCATACTCAGCATAAAATCAAGTACCTCTGCATTCTCTTTACTATTTATAATACAGGTACCGTCTTTGTCAAAATAATCTCCACCTTTTTCACCAGTCATGATATAGTAACTCCAGGAGTCATTTACTTCAAAGGTTATAATAGGCTTTCCAGTAGCGGCAAGTACTTTTTTTCCTGCCTCGTGCAGGTCATCCCATGTAATAATATCTTCAGCTTTTACTCCTGCCTGATCCAAAATCTCCGTATTATAGAACATGATAGGGGCACCTACATGATACTCAATACCGTAATAATTTCCGTCATAATTATAAATATCCAATACCGGTTCAAGAAAATTTTCCTTTTCAGGTTCAATAATATCGTTCAGTGGTACAAAAACTTCGGAATCACCCTGAACAAAATCACTGAATCTTGCAACATTAACATCAACCAGATCGGGAGCTCCATCTCCGGACTGCAAAGTGATCAGCAGTTTACTGTGCATATCTTCAGTTGGATAAGTTTCAGTCTGTAATTCAACTAATTCATCCGGATGATTTTGGTTCCATGTTTTTACCGCATCCTGCATAAATTCCGTATGCTGTTCCACATAAGTCCAAAATGTAAGTGTAGTTACATTATCGGTGGAATCCTTGGTATCCTTAGTCTGCTTATCATCCTTATTTTGTTCGCTTTCTGTTGATGAGGCATCTTTGGATTCTGAACCGCAGCCAGATAGTGCAGAAAAGGCTAATGTGCCGCAAAGCAACAAAGAAATAACCTGCTTTTTCATAAATCTTCTCCTTCTTGTGTGTTTTCTTGAATTTAATGACGTCATTAATCTTTTTGATAGATATATCATACACAAGCAGCTATTGATTTACCATTAACAAATTTATCCTCTATTCTCATTATTTTGTTCAACTATTTTAATATATTCAGAAGGTGTATACCCATAGGTTTCTTTGAATAGTAAATAAAAATAGTTGTAGTTATGTATGCCGACGTCCAGGGCGATTTCCTGAAGTGATGTATTACCTTGCAGGATTTTTTCCTTGGCATGTTCCATTCGTATCTGGTTTATAAAGTTTATAATATTTACACCCTGGGTTTTTTTAAATATGCGGCTCAGATAAGAGGGGCTGACCGCAAATTTTTCTGCAATACTTTGCAGGCTGATTTTATGCTGATAGTTTTCTATTATATAATCAGATATTTTTTTACATAAGGAGCTCTGTTTTAATACCTGGCGTTTTTCCTTTGCCAGACGTTGGAGGGAAAACAGGGTTTCTATAAGGGAATTTTCCATATCCTCAAGTGTGTTAAATTTATCAAATACATCATAAGGATTCGTTTCTGCGAAAACTAATGCATTGTCAAGTTGATATTCGTTCACTTTTTTAATGATATAACTAATGAACTCAACATAAAATACCTGCAATTGATGCTTCATTATTCCTGAGCTTTTGATGTCGGTAAATAGTCTGGAAATATAGTCATTGATATCGTTCTGACCCAGAAAGATTAATTCGGTCAATTGCTGTTTTTGTTTTGGGCTGAAACGTAATATATTCTTCTCAGTGATTGATGTATTTTGAGAAAGAAAATTTTTATTTCCTTTAAAATATTCCTGAAGCAATAAGTTCTTTATATAGTCACTTTTTGGTTTGATCATTTTGTGACCGGAAAGAAAATCTGATATTACAAAGGATAAGTCCAGATTGCAAAACCTTTTAAGTACAGTGCGTATTTGTTTTGCAAGGTCAACAACTTCATCTGTAGAATTGCCCTTTGCCTGAAATACCAAAAGAATAATACCTTTATCTAATGATACTAGAAAGAAGTTGTGATAATATTTTATGGTTTCATCTATTAACATTCGTATAGTGGTGTCGTCTATTGATACTTTTGAGGAATCTTCAAAATAAAGGTCAATACCACATATAGCAAGAATTAATTCGCCTTTCACCCAGCCAAGGGCAGTTTTTTGAATCAGTTTTTCTAAGTAATCTGTATCTGGCATTTCTTTACTGACAAGTTCGTAGATTAAGTGCTCACGTTCTTTCGAGATGGAAAATCCATCTTTGTCCTTATTTTCTGTATTTATTTGCCATATAGTTTTTTTGATAATATCATTGATACTATTTTCGGTTATTTGGTATTTTAATAGATAATCAACTGCACCGTTTTTCAGACTGCTGCGTACGTATTCAAAATCATCGTATGCGCTTAATACTATGATTTTTGTCTCTTTAAATCCATTGCTTATATAATTGATCAAGTCTATGCCGTTAGATCTTGGCATACTGATATCAGTGAGTATAATATCAGGTTTATATGTATTGAAAGCATCTATTGCCTGTTTGCCATCAGATGCTTCGGCAACCATTTCACAATTTAATGTTTCCCATTGTATCATTTTCTTTAATTGTACTAATACTATGGGGTCATCATCTACTAACATAATTTTATACATGGTGTTCCTCCCTGGATTCGGATATAGGATTTTTTGTGATAACAGGCAGATTAATTAAGATAGTTGTATAACTTCCTTTTTCACTTAAAACTTTTAAACCATATTGGTCACCCATCATAAGTTTTATCCTATTGTTTACATTGCTGACACCTAATCCGCTGAATCTTGAATTCTTTTCCACAGTATTATTTTTGGAGTCCAGCGCTAATTCTTCTATTTTCATGCCAACACCGTTGTCTGTTATAGAGAATATCAGTTGGTCATTTTTGCATTTGCCTGCTATAGTGATGAGCCCTCTTCTGCAAGAAGGTTCAATACCGTGGATAATGGCATTTTCTACGATTGGCTGGAGGATAAAGCGCGGCATTTGAAAATCCAAAATCTGTGGGGATATTTGGAATTCCACATCAAATTTTCCCATTAAACGATAGTCCTGGATAATTATATAGTTTTTGATCAAAGAGATTTCTTCTTGTACTGTGTGGAGGCTATCGTCATTTTTCATGCTGTCTCTGAGCAATTCAATAATTGCGTTTATAATAGTTTCTATGGATGTTTCCTTTTTTAACTTGGCTATAAAAGAGACAGTGTTCAAAGTGTTTGCTAAAAAATGAGGGTTGATCTGAGCTTGTAAAGCCTGGATTTCCAGCTTCCTCTTTTGACGCTCATTCATTTTTATATTATCCAACAATTGAGTTATTTCTTCGGCCATTTTGTTAAATTGCCTTGTTAGGATCGTAAGTTCATCATTTCCATCCTCCACTAATTTTAATGAAAAGTCTCCTTTTTCAAATGATTTAATTCCTGTTATCATTTTGTTGATTGGCGAGATTATGGTAATAGAGAATGCTAAGGTAAAAATGATACCAAATATGATTCCTATAAACCCTACCAAAAGAAAATTTTTCAATATAATCTTTAGATCAGATTGAAGATAGGTGAGTGGAATTAGTGCTGCCATTTTCCATTCCGCTTGCTCTATAGGAAAATTATATATCATTGTATTTAATTCGGAGAAGTGGTAATTATTACCAGTAATGTTGTGGGAATCCTGAATTTCTTTAAGTACATTATTATTTGGATATATTTCTCCGACGGGAGTATTAAGATCGGCAGATGAAATAACAATGTCATTATTGTCTATGATGAATACCTGCATGTTCATGGTACTGGAAATTTTTTCGTATATATTTCGGATTTTATCTTCTTCTATAGCCATTATCATATATCCGATAATCTTACCGTCAGATTTCTTTTTGATGGCTTTACCTAAAAGTATATAATTTCTATCATTATTTACACCGGAAGCAATTCTTTTTTCGTAATTATGATTAATGGCTTTCCAGACACATGCACCGTTGTACGAGTGGCATATGTCTAAAAATTCATTAAAATAATCAGATTTTAAATTTACAGTGAACGTGTTATTTCCATAGACATTGAGTTTTGCTCCTGTTAATGTGTAAAGTGTTATTTCGGATACAATATTGTCAAAGACATATTTTTTGCTCATTTTATCGGTAACGGCTATTTTTACTTTGTTTTTCATTCGCTCATTATAATCATTGTAATTGATAAGTACATCTTGGATTTCTTCAAGATAACTTATTTCTATGCTGTCATTTCTTACTTTTTCTATTTTTTCATTTATACTTGTACTTATTTGTGTTAATGCTTCACTGATTGAAAGATTGACTTTATCCTGAATAATCTCACTGCTTTTATTATAGAGCAGAATCCCATATAGTGTTATGGGGAGCAAAGTTACAAAAATAAACATAACAAATAGCCTTTTAAAAATATTAACAGTTCGTAATTTTAAGATGTAAAACTTGAAAAAATTTTTCCAGTGTTTCATTAGTCTATTAGCTCTCCCCTCAGTGCTTTCTCTACAGGTATTAAGTTGCTGACATAAGGACGTTTGCCAGAAAGAACGTCATCATAAAACGCCTGCTTCCAGTCAATATATTCAACATGGTCTTTCAATTCTTCAATGGAAGCTAAAAGAGCGTTCCGTTTTTTAGTAAACATTTCTTTCCTTTGATGAATCGTAGACTCGTCCTGCATACATAAATCCAGATATTCTTTCATTTCCTGAATGTTCATATCACATTTTTTCAGACAAATCAGGTTTTTGCTCCATTTCAAATCTCGTTCATCAAAAATCCTGCGGTTGTTTTTATCTCGTTTTACATTAGGAACTAATCCTTTATTACAGTAATATTTTAAGGTCTGATAAGTCATATTGGCTTCTTTACAGACCTGCATCATAGTATACATTTTCCAATCCCCCGTTTCATACATAAATAAAAATAGAAATTTACAAAAATCTCTTGACCGATAGTTATAATCGGTTGATACAATCATAGTGTACAGCAATGGGTAACAAAAAACAATGGTGCAATTTTATGAAAGTGTGTGGTCTGCCTGCAAAGTCAAAAGAATTAAAATCAAAAGTGGAGATTGCATAAGAAAAAAGAAGGACATAATAGTGAATGTGAAATCATCCATGTAGGAAACAAAGGGATTCGGGGATGTACAGCCTGCCGGGCATGTGCCGAGAAGGGTAAATGTGTGTTTGATGATTGTGTCAACGAGATTGCGCCTAAGTTTGAGGCCTGTGAGGGACTTATTATTGGCAGTCCGGTATATTATGCGTCCGCCAATGGCACGCTGGTGTCATTTCTGGACCGGTTATTCTTCAGCACGCCCTTTGATAAGACAATGAAAGTGGGATTAAGTGTTGTGGCGGCCAGAAGGGTTGCAGGGAATGCGGACACTGGCAAATAATATGTCATTTCTTATAAAATCCATTGCACTTGGGAAAGAGCGGCTGGGGATGCCGGAAAAGGAAGCTATGCAGCATACAAACTTTATCCGTTAAAAAGGATTATTATCTGAATCGGATGTTTATAGAAATACGGTTTATGATATGACGGAACCCGAGTGACAATCGGCTTTAGCAGTGTGATATAGGCGGGAATTTGGCTGCGGGCAATCCATACAATATGATACGTGTACTATAATTAAGGGAATTGTGCTTATATGATAGTAATATCTGCGCAGCTCTTTTTCTGCGCCGATGGAGTATTTGACCGCTGATATTATTTATTGCCAGGATAGCGATTTCCGTCGTCAAAAGGCGGCAGGTTGTTTCATAGGAACACCCCGCAAACCTACATGAAATCAGCCGACACCCCGGGATTTGTCAATTTTTTTACCTTTAATATTCCTGATCCCAATAATAACAAAAGGAATGCCAAACACTATTCAAATTAATAGCTCATTTCGTTTCATTACTTCATGCTGTTGCTCATAACTCTGATTGTTCGCTTGGGCACCATTTTACCCTTTGCAGGACGGTTTTTTACAAAGCAGAATTTTTGGTGAATGAAATAATGTAGATTTTATAATGTTAACTTAAATTAAAATATAAGTTGACAATTGGAGGCTGATTGATTATACTTCTTTATGTAAAGAAAAGCACAGCCACAAAACAAGCGGTAAAACCGTAAAAAATGTTTGAGAAAAGCTTTTCTATAAAATCAGGAAAGATTTATGCCGTCGAACAACAGGCGGAAAAGTCGAAATAAGTTTTGCAACCTCGGAGGAAAAGTATATGGAAACAGCAATGCCCAGTAAAAACAAGAAAATGAGTACCAGACAGATGACGATCATTGCACTGATGACAGCGGTAACCTGCATTTTAGGCCCCCTGGCCATACCGCTGCCGTTCAGCCCGGTGCCGATCAGCTTTACCAATCTGGCCATCTATTTCAGCATTTTTGTGCTTGGCACTTATTCAGCAACCGTCAGCTATCTGGTGTACCTGCTCATTGGAATGGTAGGACTTCCGGTGTTTTCCGGATTTGCCGGAGGATTTGGCAAAATGGCAGGCCCGACGGGCGGATACCTGGTGGGATTTATTTTCATGGCGCTGATTGCCGGATTTTTTGTGGACAGATTTCAGGGAAAAAGAGTGCTGCAGGCAGCAGGAATGGTTCTGGGAACCGTGGTGGCTTACCTGTTCGGGACTGCATGGCTCTGCGTTCAGGCCAATCTGTCCTTTGGCGCGGGCCTGGCAGCCGGGGTGATTCCCTATGTGCCCGGTGATCTGATCAAGATTGCGGCTGCGCTGGCTGTGGGACCGGTACTTCGGAAGGCTGTGAGAAGAGCAGCGTAAAATAACAGATACAGAGAAAAGACAGTGTGATGCGGACACTGTCTTTTTTTGCAGTTCGGAAAGGAATCCGTGGCTCCCTATATAACAAAAAGATCCGGGCGCTGCCGTCCCTTCCCGGGGAAAGGTGCATGATGCGCAGGATAATCTTAAATAACTGTAAAAAACACTTAAAATATATAAGGGGAATATTCTGAAAATGAGTTATAATAAACAATAATATTATGGGCGGAGGGAGAAAGGACGGAGCAGTCAAATTAGGGCCTGTGGAACAATTGTGTTCTTGCGGCATTTGCGGAAGATGATAGGGGCAATGTCATGGCGGAATCCATGGATCTTGTGGAGATGGAAAGACGGATCACCTTCCTGGGAAGCGGAAAATTATCCTGTATCTCAGAGGCGGGGATACTTGTACTGAAAACGGATACCTTTGCAAGATGCATTGCAGGATGATGCCCGCAGGCGACTGTGCTCCGGCGCGTAAGTCCGGCTTAGAGCGTGTTTGAAAGTAAGGATTTATGTGGAAAACCAGGATTATAAATATATTTTGATATATAAATAATATCTTATCTCTGATATAATAAAAAACAGATAACAAGAGGTATTGGTAAATTTTGAAGGCCCCTCTGTAGCAGACTGTGCTGATTTAAATGTCAGTATCCGGGGCGCATAAATGTTTTAGTGTGATATCTGTGTCCGGACACCGGAAAAATTTACCTCAAAACAAAAAAGCGGAGGAAGAGTATGGCACATTCAAAGAGTCAAAATGCCTGTCTTGTATGCGGCAAAGAGTTAATTTATCATGAAGAAAGCGTGGAAATGGAGTGCATATACTGCCATAAAAAATTTATGAGTAATGCGGCCTGTGCGGACGGCCACTATGTATGTGACACCTGCCATTCTAAAAAAGGGATTGAAGCCGTAAAAGAGATCTGTCTGCATAGTAAATCAAAGAATCCGTATGAAATTGCGGTTCAGATGATGGAAACCCCATTTATCCATATGCATGGTCCGGAAAATCATGTGCTGGTGGGAGCTGCTCTGCTGGCAGCTTATAAAAATGCAGGCGGTGACATCGAATTGGATACGGTAATAGAAGAGATGAAAAAACGCGGCAGTCAGGTGCCGGGAGGTACATGCGGCTTTTGGGGATGCTGCGGTGCAGCAGTCAGCACCGGGATCTTTGTCAGTCTCGTCACAGGTGCCACACCTTTAAGCGGAAAAAGCTGGGGTCTTTCCAATCAGATGACATCCAGGGCGCTGGCACAAATCGGAGCCATTGACGGCCCCAGATGCTGCAAGAGGAATGCTTTCCTTGCCATGAAAGAGGCCGTGCGGTTTGCAGAGGAGCATTTACCAAACGCAGAAGGCAAAAAGATTCAGATGGAACTGCCGGATGAGATCATATGCACGTTTACAAGTAAAAACCATCAGTGTATCGGGAAAAGATGCCCGTTTAATGCGGTAAACCATAAAAAGAAAACAGAATGATTACGGCTGCAGCCAGATAAAGGGGCTTTCATCGGGTACAGTGGATAGATTCCAAAATGAGGTGAAACATATGATTATATACACAGCAAGACACGGACAGACAGAATGGAATGCCCTCCATAAAGTCTGCGGCAGAACAGATGTGGATTTAACCCCGGAAGGATATAAGCAGGCTGAAGCATTGGCCGAAAATGTATCCGGGTGCCGCATCCATATGATCTATTCCTCACCCCTGCGCCGCGCGGTGGAAACCAGCAGAATAATTTCAGAGCGAATGGGAATCCCCTATTTCACAGACAACAGACTGATGGAACAGGACTATGGCATTTACGAGGGCGTGGATAGAAAAAATGAGGATTTTCTGAGGAATAAGAAAAATTTTGCGTTCCGTTATCCCAGCGGGGAATCCATGATGCAGACTGCCGTTCGTGTGTATGGGCTGTTGGATGAGATCAGAGAAAAAGAGGCGGGTAAAAATGTTTTACTGGTCAGCCATGGCGGAGTCTGCCGGGTCATCAGATCTTATTTTGTGGATATGACAAACGAGGAGTATTTCAATTATACGCAGAAAAACGGAGCTCTGGAGGTATACGAATACAGATGAAAGACAGTTTGAACAGGGTATTGGGCATGCATGTCAAAGTGATCATAGACAGGCCTCTGGGCAGCTATCATCCGGAACACAAAGACCTGTATTATCCCATTAATTATGGATATATCGAAGGAATCCTGGCTGCTGACCAGGAGGAACAGGACGTCTATTTTATGGGCATCCATGAACCTGTCGAATGTGCGGAGGGTGTTATCATCGCTGTGATCCACCGGAAAAACGATGTGGAGGATAAGTGGGTGGCAGCTCCTGAGAATATGAAATTCAGCACTGATGAGATAGAAAAGGCAGTGCATTTTCAGGAACAATACTTTGATCATGAGATTCTGATGCAGGATACGCATGAATAAAAGGGTATCAAACACAAACAACGAAAGAAGGGATAAGATGGGAGAACTATCAAAGCTTCTGAATATCGGCCCGGTGGTAGAAGAACAACTCAATCAGGTCGGAATCACTACTTATGACCAGTTAAAAGAAATAGGAAGCAGGCAGGCATGGTTAAAGATCAAAGCCATCGATGATTCTGCCTGCATCCACCGTCTGTATGGTCTGGAAGGGGCAGTACAGGGAGTGAAAAAGAGCCAGCTTTCACCGGAAGTAAAAGCCGAATTGAAAGAATTCTATCATCACTGTAAATAACCGATAAACAAATCCTGCCGCCCGTAAAATCCACATGCCGGTTCAGGAAAGAAATACAGCCGCACAGTATACGGAAGAATCATACTGTGCGGCTGTTTTATGTCCTTATACTTTAGAGGGTGCATGAGACAATTGTTTACTTACTTAAGCCGTTAATCATTTCAGAAAGTTCCTGATCATCGCAGCTAAAAGGAAGGGTGAGTGTATTTCCCGGTTCCTGATAGAGAGAGACAGTTTCCAGTGCGTGGGGATTACCTGCCCAGGCACGCCTTGCGACACCACACATGACATCATAGTTCACTGCACGGCAGATGATTTCATCCACCTCAGGAGAACCGTCCAGGAGCAGGCCGTAGCCGCAGCTCTGAGAATTGCCGATGCCGGTTCCGCCGCCGTTGTGCATGGTCATCATGGTCATTCCCATGGCAGCGTCACCGCCGTAGACAAGTGCGGACATGTCTGCGGTTATGTTGCTGCCGTCATGGATGTTGGAGGTTTCTCTTGAGGGTGCATCCACACCTCCGGTATCCATGTGATCCCGGCCCATCATGATAGGCCCGGTTTTGCCTTCCCGTACCAGACGGTTGAAGGCAAGCGCGATCTTTTTCCTTGTCTCGCCGTCCTGATAAAGGATTCGGGCCTGAGTACCGATGACCAGATTGTTTTCACCTGCGTGTTTGATCCACAGATAGTTGTCATAGTCCTGGAACCGGCGGTCTTTGTCAATACAGTCCATTGCGGTCTGGTCTGTAAGTGCAAGATCTTCCGGTTTTCCGCTTAATACAACCCAGCGGAAGGGTCCGTAACCATAATCGAAGAGGGTCGGCCCCATGAATTCTTCCACAAAGGATTTGTAGATGAATCCATCCAGATCATTTTCTCCGTTCCGGCACACTTCTCTGATTCCGATGTCATACATTGTAGTAGTCAGACTGTTACCGTAATCAAAGAAATAGGTGCCTCTGGAACGCAGGATTTCGATCAGTTCGTGATGCCGGAACAGTGTTTTCTTTACTTTTTCTTCAAATAAAGGTTTGTTTTCGGCAAGCATTTTTGTCCGCTCTTCAAAGGTAAGACCCTGTGGACAGTACCCGCCGTCAAATGCCACATGGCAGGATGTCTGGTCTGTGAGCAGGTCGATTTTCTGGTCTGTTTCCACTGCGTATTCCAGCAGATCTACAATATTTCCATGGAAGGCAATGGAGACAGGTTCCTTTTTTTCCTGATATTCTCTTGCAAGGGAAAAGGCTTCTTCGGGGGTACGTGCCATGGATTTTATCCATCCCAGGCGCATACGCAGTTCTATTTTAGAGACGTCTACCTCTGCGATGATGCCAACGCCCTGGCAAAGCTCAATGGCTTTACCCTGCGCCCCGCTCATGCCCCCAAGGCCTGCTGAAACCAGCAGGTTTCCGCGGAGGACTTCCTCATTGCTTTTGTGAAGGATCTGCCTGGCTGCTGCCAGGAAGGTAGAATACGTACCGTGCACAATTCCCTGGGAGCCGATATAAAACCAGCCTCCGGCGGTAAACTGACCATAATTGGTGACTCCAAGGGCAGCGCAGCGATTCCACTGTTCCAGATTATTATATTTACCTACCATGAGACCATTGGCAAGAATGACCCTGGGGCAGGAGCGGGCTGATTTGAAAAGTCCTACGGGATGACCGGAGCTGACCACAAGAGTCTGTTCTTCTGTGATTTGTTCCAGGTATTTTTTTATGAGCCTGTACTGCATCCAGTTCTGGCATACCTGTCCGGTTTCTCCGTATGTGACCAGTTCGTAGGGATAAAGTGCCACATCAAAATTCAGGTTATTGTCGATCATGACCTGAATGGCCTTTCCGGCCAGGCATTTCCCTTTGTATTCGTCCACGGGTTTTCCGTAGATAGCTCCGTGGGGACGGAAACGGTAGCCGTAGATCCGGCCGTGTTCCATAAGTTCCTGGTAAAATTCAGGAATGATCTCCCGGTGGTATTCAGGGGGAATATAACGCAGAGCGTTTTTGAGGGCAAGCTTTACGTCTGCCTCACTCAGTGCAACCTCCCGCTTCGGTGCCCGGCGTACTGCCGGGTCGAAGGTACCGGGGGAGGGGAGAGGCCCCTCCCATGCATATAAAATAGTGTCCATATTGTATATCCTTCCCTGCCTTTACAGACTGCGTGCCAGCTCGTAGGCATCCCAGACTGCATACATAATATTGCGTACTCTCCGTGCGTCACCCAGCAGATAAATCTCATTTTCTTCCAGGCTTAACTGCTCGTAAAGTGAATTGTTGGAGGTATATCCGATGGCACAGACAAATGTGTCAGCGTCTAATTTGTGCTCTTCACCGTCTTTTGTGTAGGTCACCGTGTTTCCTTCGATGCATTTGACGCCTGCGCCTGCAATCTGCTGTACATGGTGGAAGTGCAGCAGATCCTTCAGCATGATCTTATTCATATGGGGAACCGGTGCCCCTGCAGATAAAATCTCAGGCAGGGCTTCCAGTATCGTCACCTGTTTTCCGTTTTCAGCCAGGTCAAGGGCCAGTTCGCATCCTACAAGACCGCCGCCGATGATGACGGTATGGCTGCCCGGTTTGATCTCGCCGGAGAAGATGCGCTCTGCAGGGTACATATCGTGATTTCCCGGCAGACGGAGGGTCCGCGGCGTGGAACCGGTGGCAACGATCACGGCGTCATGGGGATAGGATTTCAGGGTTTCTGCCGTAACAGCAGTATTGTAATGAATCTCCACACCCATTTCCTCCAGGGTTCTCTGATACCAGTCAATCAGCTTTAAGTCATCGTGCTTGAATGAAGGTGCACCTGCCAGATGAAGGGAGCCGCCCGGCCGGCTGCTTTTTTCCAGGATGACAGGGGAATGTCCTCTGAGTTTCAGGACTCTTGCTGCCTCCATACCTGCCACGCCGGCGCCGATGATGAGAATCTTTTTCTGTACACATGCGGGCTTCAGATCATAGTATGTCTCTCTTCCGCAGGAAGGGTTCACTGCGCAGGAAACAGGTTTGGCGGTGATAAGCCGATTCATACAGCCCTCATGGCATCCGAGACAGGGGCGGACAAACTCGAATCTGCCGCTTCGGATTTTATTTACCGTGTCAGGGTCAGCCAGAAGACTTCTGCCCAGGGCGATCAGGTCGGTTTTGCCATCCCGCAGGGCTTCGGAAGCCAGGTCCGGATTTTCCATGCGTCCGGCAATGAGGATGGGGACATCCATTTCTTTTTTCAGAATTTCGCCGAAGGGAAGGTTCATTCCCTTTTCAAAATACATAGGCGGATGGGACCAGTACCAGGAATCATAGGCTCCGGCATCCACATCCAGTGCATCGTAGCCTGCTTTGACCAGAATCTTGGCAGCTTCGATACCTTCCGGGATATCACGGCCGAGTTCTTCAAATTCTTCGCCGGGAAGGCCACCTTGGCGCACGCCTTTTATGTAGGATTTTAAACAGTAGCGAAGGATGACCGGGAATTTCTCACCGCATTTTTTCTTGATATTCTGTACTACTTCACAGGCAAACCGGAGACGGTTCTCCAGGCATCCGCCGTATTCATCCGTCCGTTTGTTAAAGAACGGAATGGCAAACTGATCCAGAAGATATCCCTCATGGACGGCATGGATTTCAATACCGTCAAAGCCTGCCTGCTGGCAGATTTTTGCCGTATCGCCGCATCGTTCTACGATGGTATGGATCTCATCCACGGTCAGTTCCCTGCACATAAGGTTCTCATCCCAGTAACTGCTGATCGGGGAGGGGGCGATGGGGGGCTGTCCGCAGAGAAGGTGAGGTTTCAGCACACGGCCGAAGCCGGCAGTGAGCTGAGTGAAAATTTTGGAGCCGTAAGCGTGGACACGCTCACACATTTCCGCTGTGTTCATGATAAATGTGGAAGGGTTGTCCGTGGGGCACGGCATGGTTCCGTCCACTGCTTTTTCAATATCGTTTTCCGCGTAAATGGTACCTGTGATGATGAGGCCCACACCGCCTTTGGCCCTTGCCACATAGTATTCAATTCCGCGTTCGTTAAATGTATTCTCAGCGGTTACCATACCGCCGGTGCCCATGGCTGCCATCACATATCTGTTTTTCAGGGTACAGCCTGCCAATTGGTAAGGCTCAAATAAAATTTTATGGTTTTCTTTCATGATTTTCACACTCCGAATATAGATTTACCGGTTTGTCACACCAGTATTTTTGCCATCAGCGCTACCATTGGAATCAGAATGATGGTGCGGATGAAGAAAATTTTAACAAGGTCTCCGAAGCCTACGGGAATATCAGATTCCAGCATGGCGTTGGCACTCTCCGTAAAGAATATGATCTGTGATGTGGACAGCACAACAACGAAAAACGCACTGGCCGCAGCCACAGCTTTGCCTTTGATCAGGGTTGCCGGTATGGACAACGCAAAGATTCCCACAATGGAAGAAGCAGCAATCTGCTGTGCATCCGGAAGTCCTAAGAGACTTAAAATCGGTGCCATGGGAATGGCGATCCATTTGGCAATAGGTGTATAATTAAAAATCAGAAGGCAGATAACGGAAAGGGATACAATAAAAGCATTTACCTTGATACCAAACATAAAAGAAGATTTCAGCTGTTCTAAAAATACAGTGAATTTTGTTCCCGATGCTTTTTCCAGAGCATCCTGGTACGCGGTGGGAAATGTCTGGCCACTGTAGTGTTCCGGTTTTCTCTGGGCCTCTGTCTGTACGGTTCCGTCAATATAGGTATCCGGTTTTCTGGACAGCGGAGGAATACGGATCATAATTGCCGCCAGTACAAATACACAGATAAAAGCCGCCAGTACAACCTCGCTGTAGAGATTTTCTATTCCTGCAATGGATGACAGGAAGGCAAAACCGCCCAGACTGGCAATACTGAAGTTGGTGGTGATGGAGCTGGCTTCTCTGGCTGTATATACTTTCTTCTGATACAGGTCATTGGTGATCATAACGCCTGCCGCGGGAGCTGCCACAAAGGAAGAGATAGCATCCACAGCCGATTTGCCGGGTACCTTATAGACACGGCGCATGATCGGCTCAAGCAGTTTTCCCAGAAATTCCAGAAAACCGAATTCTGTGATAAAGGCAACCAGGGTTCCGGCTACCATGATGGCAAAGAACGAATCAGCGGCAATGCTCAGAGAGGTCTCTCCGATCTCCGGGTCTATAATGGGAGCAGGCCCAATCTGGAAGATAGCCATGACACTGAAAATAGCTGCAGTGACATAAGTAAAGTAGGAGAAAAGATTATCTTTCTGATAAGTACTTTTCAGGATGCCGGGTACATTTTTTCCGTATTTTACATAGATGCTGGCTGCCAGTACAACAAGGCAGGAAATCATAACAAAAATATACTGGACTTTTGGACCAAGTGCAGTCTGAATGATGTCCATGATATGTACCATGGGCACTTTTTTGTTGCCATTGTAAGGAATGGTAACAAAGAAAAGAAAAACACCAATAATACTGCAGATAAAGAAACGTACTTTAATGCTTGAGCTGTATTCTTTTTTATTTTCCATATTTAACTCCTATATTCTTTAAAAGACGATGGGGCCGCAGGCGTTTTCCACTGCCTGGAGCAGGCTGTCATCAGCAAGCAGTTCTTCACAGGTATTGATTTCAGGGTAGAGCTCACGGTCTTTGTCATAGAATGGGATTCTGCTGCGGACCATGTCATAGGCTGCTTTTGTTCCTTTTCCAAGCGCACCCTTTTTACCGGCATCTGACTGGCTTCTTAAATCAATTGCCTGGCAGGCACAGAGAATTTCCATAGCCAGTACACGACGTACATTTTCGGCAATATCCCGGGCTGTTCTTGCGGAGATGGTGCCCATGGATACATGGTCTTCCTGGTTGGCGGAAGAAGGAATGCTGTCCACGCAGGCCGGATGAGCCAGTATTTTATTCTCAGATACCAGGGCAGCAGCACAATACTGCACGATCATATAACCGGAATTCAGTCCGCCGCCCTCTACCAGGAATGCGGGAAGTCCGTAGTTGAGGGCCGGATTTACAAGACGCTCAATACGGCGTTCTGCCACATCTGCAAGTTCAGCGACAGCGATACCGAGGAAATCAAAGGTGAGAGCCATGGGCTGTCCGTGGAAGTTTCCGCCGGAAATGACCTCCTGGGTCTCCGGGAAGATGATCGGGTTGTCTGTTACCGAGTTCATTTCCACTTCTATCTGGTCAATAATGTAATTCAGGGCATTTTTAGATGCACCGTGAATCTGGGGCAGACAGCGCAGGGTGTATGGGTCCTGTACGCGAAGCTCGCCCTGCTCTGTCGTCATCTGACTGCCTTCCAGCAGTTCATTTAAAATGCGGGCGGTGTCGATCTGGCCTTTGTGCGGGCGGGTGAGATGGACCTGTGGTTTCAGCGCTGTTGTGATACCGTTCAGTGCTTCAAAGGAGAGGGCTGCCGCGATATCTCCGTATTTGATCAGGCGGATGGCATCATATACTGTGAGGGCTCCCACAGCGGTCATGACCTGTGTTCCGTTGATCAGCGCAATGCCTTCTTTTTCATGAAGGTTGATGACAGGGATCCCTGCTTTTTCCATGGCCTCTCTGCCCGGATAAATGTGTCCCTCATATTCAGCAAGCCCCATGCCCATCATGGGAAGCACCATGTGGGAGAGCGGAGCCAGATCGCCGCTGGCACCCAGAGAGCCTTTCTGCGGAATGACGGGGTGCAGATGTTTGTTCAGCATGGCAACCAGGGTTTCCACTGTCTCGAGACGTGCACCGGAGAAGCCTTTTGCCAGATTGTTCAGACGGAGCAGAATGATGCCGCGGACTACTTCTGCCGGGAATGCCTCTCCGGCTCCCACTGCATGGGTCATGATCACGTTTTTCTGAAGCTGTACACAGTCCTCTTTGGAAATGACAACATCGCTGAATTTGCCGAATCCTGTGGTAACGCCATAAACGACTTCTTCGCGTTCTACAAAGTCATCAATGATTTTTCTGGATGCACGGATGCGTTCCACTGCCTCCTTGTCCAGTTCCACGAAAGCGTCAAAACGGCAGACTGCCACCAATTCGTCCAGCGTCAGTGTTTCCCCTGTTATTACTACTGTTTGCATAAAAAATCCTCCTACTATTATATAAAGTCATAGTCTTTCTTTACCTTTTCTACAGGTTTGAC
>ERZ507075.92-NODE-92-length-83677-cov-9.17281_pt1 | contig 83677 bp, 82 predicted proteins | sample MGYA00512863_ERZ507075 | MGnify/ENA metagenome assembly ERZ507075 | reverse complement strand
CGTAGAACTACCTGTACGTTAGACACGCTAAGGAAAGTCTCTGACTTCCTTGCTGGGTCTTAGTACAGTGCACTTAATCTGCAGTTAACCTGGATGTGGTGGAGTGCCTTCAGGTGCAAAAGCTAAGTCCAGGCCGTATCTGCAGAAAAGAAATCCATCTGGACTAAATCAGCTGGAAGCTTGTGACTTTAGTCATGAGTAGTTCACTGTATTAATCTGTGCTGCATTAATAATTAAGGTCTCCTGATAATCAGAAGAAAGCTTTAAGATCTTACCCTGATTCATAGCATCAAAGATTTTACGGTTATTCTCATTATAGGAATCAATATAAGGGGCAGCAGATCTATCATCGGTACATATAAATGGTATGACAAAACTATGTGTAGAGCCATTGAACATCTCTATGCTCAGTTTCAGACCGAAACGGTTACCAAATAGTGTGCTTTTTGTAACCCCCTTATATATAATATTGCATCTGGTACATTCATATTTCAGTGGACAGACTCCATCCTGGTGGATTATTAATTCTTCTTTACATATGGGACATTTCATATTATCCAGCTCCTTTGTTCTCAATATAAGGTAATATGTTGTTTATCTAGTTATGATAGTTTTATATTTCTTGTTTAATTATGTTTTCAGACATAATTAATATTATTAAAGAAAGAAGGATAATCATGAATAGTAAAGATATATTGAAGAAATTATATACTGCTAAAACGGACGAGGAAGTTACATCTATACTAAATAGTATTGATGGATTGTCTTGGAAGGAATATGGTAATAATGAATATAATACATCAATCATAAATGGACAGATGAGCGACCCATTACGATGCCTGGTTGAGAATGTCGTTAATGGGATTGATGCAATCAAGATGCTGGAAGCAAAAAAAGCAGGAGTGGATTTAAATAATCCGGACGATCCGAAAATGCCAAATTCCAGTAAGGATGCTGTAAAAGAATATTTTGGGATTGATAAACCTTTATATCAATACACGAATAAGGAAAAGAAAAATCTATGTAAGGTTGGTTTAAATATTGAGCGGTTGAGACCGAGTGATTCCAGTATTGTCATTTACGATTATGGTGAAGGTCAGCGACCGGATAAGTTCGAAGATACTTTGCTGTCTTTAGGAAAAGGAAACAAGGCATCCTTAAAGTTTGTACAAGGAAAGTATAACATGGGATCTACAGGTGTCATCAAAAAATGCAATGGACATCGGTATCAATTGATTATATCCATGAAAAACTTGTGTTTGAAGGAAGCCGACAGAAAAATCGGATTTACTGTAGTTAGACAGGCAGAAGATATAAAAAAGGGAATGAAATATAAGTCCTATGAATATTTTGTCATCAATGATACCATTCCATATATAGAATACACAGAAAGAATGAAAAACTTTTTTAATGGAATCCCTGATTTTAAGGGTGGCTGCATAAGAAAACTGTATTCTTATAATATCGGAAAAATAGGAGGCAGTTCAAGGCTTCCTTGGAAGCTTAATTCTTTGTTTTATGATACGGATGTTCCTGTGAAGCTTTCGACTCCGCAGAGTGAAACCGATGCAGCAATCAGAAACAGCTGGCTGATAGGGTCTCTAAATAAAATAAAAGAAGGGTATAGTGACATCAGAGTGCTGGCAAACAAGTCAATCGATATGGTATTGCCGTGTGGAACAGCTAAAGTTGAATATTTTGTATTCTCGAACACAGAAAAAAATGGAAATTCGGCTGACTTGCTTTATATCAATGGACACAATGTATCATTCATTGATAATGGCCAGAATAACGGGGACCTTCCTCGTACCTTTCTGTCAAATGACTGCAACCTTACACAGATTGCTAAAAACATGATTGTATTTGTAGACACAAGCAATTTACCAACAGCAGATGCCATCGATATTTACAAACCAAGCCGGGACCAGATAGACACAGAAGCTGAGTTATCAAAAATCATAATCAAACAGTTAAAAGATATCCTGATGGAAAATGATGAGTTAACTAAGCTGAACGAGGAGTTTAAAGGAAAAACAATATATAACGCAGATGCGGAAAAACTAGTGGAAGAAGTCATGCAAGAACTCTCAGAAAATGAAAATATCAGGAACCTTCTAGCCTCTGAGAATGGGGAAGTACTGAAGAAAATGGCTGGTTTGAGAAAGAGAAAAAAAACAGGAGAGAGTAGCCGAAACGGTGTCCATAAGCATAAAGCCCTCGTAAGCCTTACTCCCAGCGAAAAAAAGACTGAAACAATAGCATATGGAAAAACAGGGACAATTGAATTCTGCCTGGGACAGGCTGATGAAAGTCCTTTGGATATATCTGAAAGTACACTCATCTCAATAAAAGCAATCAATTTAAAGAAAAAGGTAATCAAAACAAAAACCGGAATCAAAGAACGTGTTATTAAAGATACCTATTCAAAGGTAGTCGAAGATGGAAAAATAAAGCTTCTTGTCAATCCTGCCACCATGGGATTTTATACAAATGAAAGTTTTGAGATAAATTTCGAAAACCTAAACGATGCCGCATTGAACGCCGTGGTCGAGATAACTGTTACAGAAGCCGAACGTACAAGTACAAAGCCAGTGAAAAAAGATGCTTTTGAAAAATTATCAGGCCCCCAATTATGCCTTACATCAAAGTCAGGTTCTGAAGAAGGGGTCATTGCCTGGGGTGAATTGCCTTTTGTTGTAACAGAGGAAGACGTATGTAAAATAATCGTATCCAATACGACAATTGAACGTGTGTATTTGAATCTTGATTCTTGTGCATATCATAAAATATTATCTAAGAGCACAAATATGGAAACAAGTAAATCCGGTTATATCAGTAATGTTTACGTACAATCCATAGTCAATTACCTGAGCCAGGCCAGTAATTTTGCTAAGATGTTTGAGGAAAATCTGTCGATGAATGAATTCAAAGATGTCATAATCAATCAGCTTGTTCTTGGGACAGAAATGAGTGTAAAGAATATGATTGGTTTAACTGCGTAAAAATGGGGCTATCTTCATAGCCCTTTTCTGTTGGTATAAATGTATGTTTTACATTGCTTTTTTACGACATATTTATTTATAGACAAAAATATGATAAAAGGAGGTTATGGATAAAGAAAAAGCATCTGAAGATTGGATGGATGATAAAGAAATTTCAGATGTTTGAGACGATTGTACAGTGAAGTGAAAAATGAAATACAGAAGGAGAATCATATGGCGAAGTATATTATTGCAGAATTAGTTAATGTTGTAGAAGAAAAGGTGGTAGGCTATCGTGTTTATGACTCATCATCCAATTCCTATGAGGATATGGAAGAAGACAAAATTTTAAGAAAAACAGTCTTTCACTCAGCTATCTGTCCAACCGCATTATTTATAAAGAATGCAGTTTCGGCAGGGGATTTGATGCTGATTGAAGGATATGATTCTAATCCGGTTTATGTTGATATTCATACAAACAGGATAGTAGATGGGTATACGGCTATATTCACAATATGTGATTTTACCAATGGAAAATATCTTGTTGTAAACTACCAGGGAATATGTAGTGAGATGGAAGAAAACAAGCTAAAGGCCACGATACAAGATTGTGAGCAATTATTTTCAAATATCCGCATAATCCCAGCAGCCTCTAAAAAAGAAAGATTGGAAATACCTCCTTGTTACAAGGAAAATGATTATGTGAATGAAATATATTCATTAATAAATGATAATATGGAATCCTTAAATAATGCATATTCATTTCCTGTTGCAGGAACTATTGAAGCTGGAACGGTGTCCAAAGAAAGTATTTGGGAATATGATTATGCAAATGAATATATCATGTATGATATAAATGGAAAATGGCTTTTTATTCCGAAACATAAGGCGTTTGATCCTATCCATACAAAAGCAGCCATACAGCCTTTACCCCATAGTATCCTAAAGCAATACGTCATGGAACGAATGAAAAACAGGGCAGAAACAAATGATGAATCTGTTGAAGATAATTGGTATGAAGAGATTGGAAATAATGTAGATGATATATTGAGGTTCATTAATAAAAATAAGATTCTTTCCTATGAATGTGAGTTTCCGGATGATACGATAAAAGGAGTTGAAGTCGATTGTGGAGAGATCCCTTTTGATATATACTGCGAACATAAATTGATTTATCCAAGAATCACTTATGTGATTGGGACAAAAGAAATCTGCTATCCAACAGAACTGAGGGTCAGATAGACTGAATGATCCAATCAGGCAAAATGTAATGAATGTAAAGAAACCATGACTGGTTTCTTTTTTCTGTTTGTGGGCTTATCGGATAAAGGAAGACCTTTCTGTTTTAATTTTGGGCGTATCAAACATACTTACTATAAACAAAGGAGAGTATGTGTATGAAAAAGAAATTAACATCAGGTATTGCGATTGTAGTTATGGCCTCCATGCTGTTAGCCGGCTGCCAACAGCAGAATCATAAAACAGATCTGCCATCAGAAACAACGTCATTGGTCTCTGGAGGGGAGAAGAAATATAGTTCCATTACAGAACTGAAAGAAAAATATGGAGTGGACGACTCAAATGAAGTAAGACCGATTTATAATGTTCCTAAAGACATTAAATTCACTTTCAAATTCAAAAGCATGGTTGATCCATACAAGGCAGTGACTGTACATACGGATAAATCATGCGACATCAACAGCATGGTGGATATAATTCCGGCGGGTTTTTCAACTCCAGATGGTGAGGATGTGATGATTATTCCAAATTCGCCTGTATTAAATTCACCAGACCGCTTAGATTATTCAGATGAAAATACATATGGTTATGCCCCAATCTATTATCTATGTATACGCTATGATTTGGATAGTTCAGAGGTAAAAGCGCTTGATGATCCAATCATAATCCCATTTACAGTAAAAGGAGATGTACAGACCCCAACTGCATATCCTGAGATAAGTACAGATGGAATCTTTACCTTGAAATGGAATCCAATAAAGTCAGTTGATTCATATAGGATATATGAAGCATATGTATCATCATCCGACCAGGAAAGAGGAAGCAATGCGTCACGGCGGGAGAATGCATATGTAGGGGAGCACTTAAAGCTGATTGGAGAAGTCCCTTCTTCTGAAACTGCATTTTCTGATTTCGTTTCCGCTTCTGATAATAACACACTTATGGATACAGAAGGAGATGTTTTCACGCAGAATGCATATAGCTTGAACAATTACTATGTAACAGCTGTAAAGGATGGAAAGGAGAGTTTCTTCAGCCAGGAAGTATCAGGATGGAAATACAACAATCAACTGCCTAAAAAGTTTGATAGCTACTTTGGCTTAATGAGAGAAAATGGAAAAGTAATTGAACTGCCGGATACCGTCAAAGTAGAAATGGTGGATGGAAGCATAACGGATATGCCAATCAACTTTAAAAAAATAGATGGCACATATGAAACATTGTCTGGCGGGAATGATGTCGCCACTTATGAATATGAGATAGTAGGAACAAGGTTGTCAGGAAAGATTGAATACCATAGTAAGGATGGAAACTATCCGGAATCAGTAACCTCATCTGCAACACCCAATTATGGCTTGTATAGCATAAATGTAGCGATTGACACGGTCCCAGATCCTGAGGTCCCGACGCTTAATGATGCTGCCTATAAAAATAGATATATAGATTTAAGCAGGTCAGCAAAATACCATAAGGAAAGCCTTGTCGTGTATAACGAAGAAGCCTTAATGGAAAGGGCCGACATGGAAGCGGAAAGAATATTGATGAGCGGACAATATCAACGTGATCCATTCAGTCTTGACTATGTCAAATCGTTTGGGGAGCCGATGGAACCGGTTTATTCCGATGTCAACACAAAGAAAACACCTGAAAAGACACAGCCCTATACCGAGGAAACGGAACATGAAACAGCTGCCGTGCAAACAGAACCAGAAATACCAACTGCAGAGACAATAAAAGAAACGGATCCTTTAATTGAAACAGAACCAGAGGCAGAGGCGGAAAAAGAAGAGATAACAAGCTCAAATGTGATTGAAGAACAAATCAATTCAACAAATAACCAAGTGGAAGAAGGGAACTCCCATGAATATGAAGTTAGTGGATATCCTAGTTTTGCTGAATCCGCAGAAGAGGAGTACATGGCTGAAAATCTCATTAACAGGAATGAAACCTTCTCAGTGCAGGCATTCCCAAAACTTCAAGACATGGAGACATTAAAGGATGTTTTATTAAAGGTGTATTATCAGAACCCCTATGTGTTCGGGTTTGAAAATGCCGGATACAATCCTTATACAATGGAGGTCCAGATTACATACAACATGTCTAAGGAAGAAATAGAAAAAAGACAAAAAGCAATTGATGAAGAATCGGATAATATAATCAATAAAATTATTGCTGATTCCATGACTGCAGATGAGAAAGTGTATGCAATTTATGAATATCTTGAAAATAATACAGTATATGACAATGATGCCTTAGAAGCAGCGGAGGAAAATGGTTTTACGGATGTCAGTGGTTTCGAAGATTCTTTTAATACATATGGCATCTTATGCAATAAGAAAGGGGTATGCCAGTCATATGCATATACAGTAGACCTGCTATGCAAGAAAGCAAATGTCAATTCGAAAATGTTAACTGGATATATGTCAAAGACAATGCCGCATGCCTGGAATGCTATTGAATATAACGACAAATGGTACTGGATTGATGCAACGAATAATGGTAAATCATCTGGAATCCCATTCCTTCTTTACCAGACCTCCAGTGATACAGCTGAAAAAATGGACTATATATTGGACAATGGATTTGACCTTGATTCTAACTTGAATGAAGTCACAAACTATGATACATCAAAAGACTGGTATGCCCAGAATGATTTGATTGCAAACACCAGGGATGAACTTATCAATAAAGTAATTGAGAAGTTTGATGGTTCGGAAACAGTGGCCGTCAGATATACGTTTGATTTAACTTTAGATGATTCCTTTATGCAAGAATTAGGAACCCAACTTGTTAAAAAAGGAATAGATGTTACAAATACGAAATTGGGGACATCTATGATGTATTTTATCATAACGAATTAGAACTAGATAAAAATAAAAGCAGGATCATTCCTGCTTTTTATTTTAGATATTCATTTTTTATTTCTGTTAAAAGCGAATACAATTCCTCTTGATTTATTTTCATTTCTGTAGCTATCCGTTTCCGTCTCTGCGCCCGTTCTTCTTCGGTTGGAACTTCAAATCCATACTTCTGATATAAATCGCTAAATACCTTTTCTGCTGGAATACATGCATCTGGATTTGATTTTATTTCTTCTGCACGTTCGAGAATGATTGAGATTTCATTTTGTGCCTTTTCCTCAGATTCCTCTCTGTCATATCCGAAAAAAGTCATCTCGTCAAAAATGGCCCTGCTCACAGCATCAATCCCATAACGTTGAATCGATGAAGATGAGACCTGATATCCAAGAATCTGCTCCCAAGTGTCAAATTCAAAAGCATATGTCTGGATATAATTTTTTTCATACTCATCAAGAGAAAAACTTTCCTGATTTAGCTCATCATATTTAAGAGGAACTTCCTTAGTAAGAAGGTCATCAAGATGGATTAATGAAGCATCCATATATGAGTCTTCAGGGTTATCCAGATTTACATGCCATGAGCATACAATTATTTTTTGATCATCTATGATAGGTATAACATGCATCATTTTTAAGAAACAGGTGTAGATATAATCAGAATTCACTTTTTTGATTTCCCTTTTTTCATCCTCAGTTTTAGTTTTATCATGGTTAAGTCCCCAATCATCTTCAGCAATTTTCTTGGAAATGCTTGCGAAATCAGCTAATTGAAACAATTCCTTTACTGTCATAAAAGTCTCCTTTCTTGTTTGATATAAATAGTATGGATGAAAAAATAAGAATATTATCATAGGTTGATTTGCTTCTTTTTCTTTATACGATAAAACACATACTAAACCTATAAAGAAAAAAAGGAGCATAAGATGAGAATATTTAATTTAGAAGAGCGTCTCGAGCATTCATTATCAACCATACAGTATTATTTTGACAATGAATACAGGTATTACAGTGAGCATAACAAGTACCCATTCCTCTTAGACGGGGAATCAGTCATCTCATTATACAGGAGACTGAACATTCAAGTGCTTGTCACAAAAAGGTGCCCATTTTCGTGTCCGTTCTGTGTAGAGAGAATGAATCCTGTAGGTGGAATTGCAAAAGAGAATTGTATGCGCCAGGTGGAAATACTTAAGGATGTTATTTCGGCTGTTGGAAAAGCTGGCCTTAATCCAACTGTAAGTTTTACAGGAGGGGAGCCGATGCTCAACCCAACTCATGTAAACGAGATGATGCATCTTCTCGAAGAAAATCATGTCATGTACAACGTGAATACGTCAGGCTGCCTAATGAATGCATCCTGCTATCCTACATTGATGGCTGCAAGTAGGATCAATCTTTCTGTCCATGAGTCAGATCCGATTAAGAATGGGGCAATATTTGGAAGAGCAGCTGAAGAATATTGGAACAATCCCATCTTTGCGGCCAATAAAACGACAATCCAAAAGGTCATAACTACAAAACCGGACCTGGCTTCCATCTGCCAGTTCATCCAAGCCTTTCCACAGAAAAGGTTCTCTTTGAGATTCCCAACAGAAGATGAAACTGTTTCTTCAATAGAATGGCGAGATCTGTTTTTAGAACTGCAGAAAGAATGTCACAGTGATATCAAGTTCATACAGCAAAAAATAGGAGATTATTATTGGTATGAGGAATGGATGATAGGTGACAAGTTAGTACATTTTTCATTTTCCAGCTTAAAGCAGCTGCATAGGAACAAGCTAAATGAAAAAGAAACAATCATAAGGGCTTTGATCATTGAGCCGGATGGAACTATCAAATATGACTGGCTATAAAAGAAAGGGGATTGAATATGAGCATGCAGGCGTATCATTATGTAATTCTTGGTTACGATTTTTCTAAAAATAGGGATAAGATCATAGATGATGATTGGAAATGGACCCCTGAAGGGGAGGAATGGACCTGCAGAGCGTCTAAAGGTAATATCCAGATGTTTACGGACATCAACGATGGATATGATCTTTATTTTGGATATGTAGCAGCCACAATGGATGAAGATACAAGTATGGTACAGAAAATACAGTTAGAAGAATTAATGGAGAAAAAGAAACTGGTGGACGAGGCTATGAAGAAATTGAATTTACCATTTCCAGAAGAGCTTCCAGAATTTCAATTAATCATTGTAACAGACTGGAGTTAGTAGTTTTATAAGCTGGGATTAGCCCAGCTTTTTTCATGCAGTTAGATGGAACTTTGCCCAGACAAAGAAAAAAGAGCCGGTGAAGCTCTTTCCTTTGTCAAATTAAATTCCACTCATCTAGCATTTCAAACATCTTTTGGATATCACACCGGTAAAATGCATGATGGATACTGCCTCCATAATAGTCGTTTTCAATACCTTGCTCAATATCGACACATTGATGATAAAGCTTTTTATATTTTAGAAAACTAAGATCAGGACAGAGGCTTTCCAATAAATTATCAAATTCAGAAAACGATGCTGGTTGTGGCTCAGGTGTAACAGAATAAGCTCCTCCCCAACAGTCACAGCATGTGCCGCCTAAATTCCATGAATCAGAACAAAGGTACTTATCATCCATAACATACAATCCCAATTCATCTGTTTTTACCATCCAAAGAGGTTTCTTTTCCACTTCGTGTGTAATGATAGATAAGTTCTTGACCTTGGTTTTCTCCTTAATCAAATCGATATCAGGATACTCAAGCATGACGTTTAAAATGGTATTCTTGGAACTTAACCTTCTACGGCCGGTATCATTATATAAACATTTCTCTTTATCTGGGATCCAATAATGGATTTCTATATTATTTCTCTGATAAGGAAGACTATTGATAACATGTATGACATCTTCCGTGCATGTAAAAAGGCCATCGATAATATTGTCCTTTATATGTTCCTTGAAATACTTTTTTAGAATCTCTTCTGTTGAAGTTATATATCCCCTCTCCTTGATGGAATCGATATCAATATGGTTGACTTCCTGCTTCCAATCCAGATTGTGTTTTTTTGCATATTTTTCAGCAAAAGTTGTTTTTCCGCTTCCAGGTAATCCCATTAAAATTAATACTTTAGCCATAATATTCTCCCTCTTTATCTTATATCAGAAGTATGCAGAAAAAATATAGGTCAAAAAATAATTCCACAAGATATAATAAAACATTGACTTTTAGGCTAATACACCAGCATAATATGATTGTAGAAGATAGCATGTAAGGAGAAAAAATGAAACAAAATACAAACAATCGAATTAAAAAGTGTAAAGTATCCATATATACTCCTGAAGGAATTCCTCCAGAAAAGAAAGCATTGGAGGAATTATCAAGCCTGCTTGAAATTGAGGACACAATTGAGCGTATGAATCATCTGGAGCAAAAGAATCATATGCTCTCATTAGAAAAAGTAGTTATGACGCCGGATTTCCATAAAGGTGCAGGCATTCCTATTGGTACAGTCATGATGACAAAAGGGTTTGTTGTCCCTATGGCAATGGGAAATGACATTAATTGTGGAATGCGACTATACATAACCGACATGAAAGAAGAAAAAATAAGGGAAAAGCTCCCATTAATTATTACAGAAATACGAAAAATTTTCTTTGAGGGCGGACGTAATATCCCAATGAACAATATTCAGAGGGAAGCTGTTTTTAAAGAAGGGCTTACTGGCTTATTAGAAACCTACACAGAAACAGAAGGAAAGGGGATCTGGAAATATTATGATGCGCGTGTCCAAGAAAAGGAGTTAGAACACGTGTCATTTAGCGGCAGCCTCAGGGCAGATGCTACAGAGGGGCTTGGCGATTTCATTGGGACTTCCAAAGTGCCTACATATGATGATCAGATTGGCTCAATTGGTGGTGGAAACCATTTTGTGGAGATGCAGAAGGTGATGGAAATTTTTGACGGACAAACAGCGAATGCTTGGGGAATCAAAAAAGGGGATATTACCATTATGATTCATACTGGCTCGCTATCCATCGGCCACCAAAGCGGAATGATTAATCGTATGATTACAGAGTCGGTATATCCGAAAAGGTTGACCCATCCAGAAAATAAAATATATCCTTTGATTGAGAAGGATATTATAAGAAATGAATGGAACCGTTTTTGGAATACGACCTACAATGCAGCCAATTTTTCATTCGTGAACCGACTTTTGTTAGGGTTTATGATTCAAGGGGCAGTTAATAACATAATAGGCCATTCTGAAATGAAACTTTTATATGATTCTCCTCATAATTTCATCTGGAAGCAGGTGATGGATGGGGAAGTGTATTACATTCACAGAAAAGGTGCTTGCTCTGCGCGAGGAATAGAAGAAATGTATGATACTCCATTTGCATATTATGGCGAACCGGTCATGATACCAGGGTCTATGGGAAGTTCTAGCTACCTTTTAAAAGGAACTGGGAACAAGGATGTTCTTTGGAGTGCTAGCCATGGAGCCGGACGCAGGCTCTCAAGGGGAGAGGCTATTCGGGGAAATGATGAGGAATTTAAAGATTTCATGGCCCGGTTCCATGTCATAACCCCAATCGATCCAAAGCGCCCAGATCTAAAAGGGCGTATGGATATCCTAAAGAAGTGGGAGGAATCCATCAGGTCCGAGGCTCCATATGCATACAAAGATATTGACCAGGTCATAAGTGTGCATGAAAAAAATAAAATGGCAGGTCTGGTTGCAAGAATGGAACCGATACTTACAATAAAGGCATGATTCACATGGTTTAACCGTGAAAAGATAGCTAGGAAGAATGCCGCAGATGGCATTTTTGAAATAAAAAAAAGATGAGGAGGAAATAGCTGTTATGTGTAAAGCAATGGAAGAAATGCGTAATGAAGCAGCATCTGAAGCGGCTATTAAAGCTGCATATGAAGCAAATCTTAAAAATGCTATTCGCATGCTGGAAAATGGGAAATTAAGTGTGAAAGAAATCAGCGTGATAACAGAGATTCCAGTTGATGTTATAGAATCTCTTTCAAAACGAAATGATTAAAAAGATATATAAAAAGCCCTATAAAAAGGGCTTTTTTTGATAAGAATTTAAACCAAGTCAGCAATATTCCCACCATAGATCAAAGATTTTTCTATATGTATTGCCTTTGAATAATTCTTTTGTTGTCCGGCGTACTTTTCTGTTGGCCATTTTTTTAAAATTGGTGTATCGCCTCCCTTTATATAGCCTGAAATAAAAAGGAGATGAACATTCGATATAGGCATTTTCACTTCCATATATGTATGTTTTATTCTTTTTCCAAGCCCCTGGCGGATATCCAGGTAAATGACTTAGATCTTCCAAATGCTTTTTGTGTTTTTCCTCATATTCCCTTCTTGATTTTCTTTTACTTTTGCCTATTTCTTTTTTGGGGGTGAAAGTGCTGCTCTTTTCATGATAATCCTCACAGCCGGCTGGATTCGTCATGAATATTTTAGAATCAAATTTATCACAGAAACAGGAACGGCATATTTCATCAAGGATATCTTCTTCAGAGTCAGGATATCTGGTAATTTCTTCATATCCATATACATCTAACCGTTGTTCTATTTCATCCTGAATCAAAGGGCAGTTTAAACAATCCATAATCACTCATCCTTTCACTAGTTATAGAAATAGTATGTGCAGATATAAAAATATATAAAAAATTGTTATTCTCTAAATCACTCCATATTAACTACGGCAATAAAGTTAATAGGAGTGGAATAGTGAAGTGAAAGTAGAAAGGATAAGAAGGAAATATGGAGTATAAAGGATATGAAATTATTACAGGAGCAGTATGTTTTGATGTCAGATGGTTCATTTATGGAGAAGGTGAATATGGGAATGATTTCTTTGGAAGACATTTCGAATCATACGAAAAAGCCTGTGAAGCAATCGATGAGTATATTGTAAAAACATTTTTGGAAAACAAATTAGATGAAATTAGTAAAAAGTTGGATATAAAAAAGGAAGTAATCCTAAAGTATTTAAGTGGGATTATGCACGATTTACACGTTTAGGCAAGGAGGAAAGAAAACATGATAAGGATTAATGAAGAAATTTGTCATTCGTTTTCAAAAAGGAAAAGAAAAAAAGGGAACTTATTTAAAATCAATTGAAAAAGAAATCACATTTCTGGAACGTCGAATACAGTTAAGAGAATCACTTTGGAATAAAAAAATAAAGGAAGCCCTTATCAAATATCATCTGGAAGATCTGGTGCTTACAAAAGAAACCCTGATAAAGCAAATGGAAGATGATTTAAAAACAATACAATCAGATTTAGATTTCTGGAAAGAGGAGTTAGATCAGGAACGGAGCCAGCAACAGCCGCAGCATCGTTTCCTAAAAAGAAAGACAAAGAGACGTTCAGATATAAAAGCTGAGAAACTCATATTGGGATATATAAACAATGTAATCGAAAATCCGGAATTAAGCACAATTGCTACCAGACCGGCAGTCACAAAAGAAGAGACAGCTTACATATTAGAATTACCTGTAGGTCAGGTCGAAAAAATATTTATGAAACTAAATCGTGAAGGAATTCTTTCGCAGAGGCCCCCCAGATACGCACATGATACAAATAGGAACCCTATTTTTGATGGTCCTGATAGCGGATGGGCATCGGATTATTATATGATTTTAAAAAAATAAGACCAAGGCAGGATCCTGAAAAATGATTGTCAATCCTAATGGCTCAAAATTGCTATAAAATAAAATCCACATACTATATGTATAAAAAGAATAGATGGAGGAATTTAGGCATGATGATATTAAAAGTGATTTTTTTGTTTTTAGCCGTTTGGTTTACGATTGCTAATGCAGCAATTGTAGTAATTAAAAGGACTCTTCCGATTGGCAATATTTTAATACAGACAATCGGAATTGTTGGATTTATCGTGCTGCAGTTTAATCTAATAAACTAAACCAACGAAAGATAAGGAGAAAATAATGGAGTGGATTAAAGCCAATGACAGTATAAAACCAGAGAAGGGAAAAATTTATTGGGTAACCACAATCATGTTCACAAATCCCTTTGTGATAGAGGCAAGATATATGGGAGATGGAAAATGGAATGAAGTAAAAGGTGATTTTGTTGGAAGGCCTGTGAAAATCGAAGGATGGTGGCCTTCCCCAAAACCTGAAGTAATGGATGTTCCATTAAAAAAACCATATCTTATATTCCCACCGTGTGAACAAAATGAAAACGGAATTAACAAAAAAATAAGTGTGGTTATCTTATCGGATGACGAAATGAGAAGAATTGGATTTACAGATTTCAGGGAAGGATATTGGCACTTTTCTAAAACAGTTAAGGACGATATTACTTTTGGACTTACAATTTGTAAGACCAACGCGGAAGACTTCCGTATAGATGTTTTAGATGATAATTTCTGTCAGCCATACGATTATCAAAGACTCCTGTCAGAAAAAAGCTACTTTGGCCCAAGTCCGTTTGCAATTGATGTTTACAACACAGTGGAATTAATCATGCAGGACCTGACAGAGAAAGGAATTATCCGAGGACATGTAAAAGGAGAATATATTTAAATTCCAACTTGCCATTTCAAATAAATTATAGTAGGCTAAATGCATACTTATGATAGGTAAACAAAATGGAGGTGTACGAGTGAGTACAAGTTATGAAAGGACTTTTCGGGCGGAAGTTTTAAAGGAATGCTTGGCCGAAGTATCTGGGAACCTACTTAGATTAGAAACCAGAAAAGGTAAGAAATTATCATTTGAATCAGGGGTACTGGCAAATGAATTGCTTCTTCCGGAATATGATAGTGATGAGGCTCTTGATGAAGTGGAAAAAAAACTAAAGGAATATCAAAAAGTCTACGAAAGTATGAAAAAGGGAGTGTAACTCCTTTTTTTATTGCCATTATAAAAAATAAAAGAGGTTTTTATATGGCAAATGAATTTTTTACTGAAAAAGAATACAAAAAGTATTATAAACAAATTAAAGAAATGCTGATTAACAAAAAAGACAAAGATAGTATCCATTTAGCTACTTTGGTTGGAGGTCAGCCTGGAAGTGGGAAAAGTGAATTGACGAAATTTATACAAGCAGAAGATAAAAACGCAATAATGATTGATGGTGATTTTATTAGAGAATATCATCCTGGTTTACAGAAAATCAAGAGTGATTTTGGAACTGATTACCCAAAGGTCACGCAACCATTTGTTAATAGAGTGGTGGAGCAATTAATTGATGAGCTCAGTAAAGAGAAATACAATTTGATTATTGAAGGAACATTGAGAGATATGGATGTTCCATTAAGAACTGCAACTATGTTAGATGATAGGGACTACCTGGTTGAGTTACATATAATTGCAACAAACCAAGCATTATCATGGCAGAGTACAATTGATAGGGGGGATAGGATGCAGGAGGCCGGCAAGATTCCAAGATATGTTGATAAAGAACACCATGACAAAATTGTGAGCTCTTTGCCAGAAACGGTTGAGGAACTTGCTAAAAGCGATGTTTTTTACAACGTAATCATCATGAGAAGAGATCGAACGGTTCTCTATGATCGCGACCAGACTCCAGAACTAAATCCAAAAGATATCATGGAGAAAGAACTGTCTGGAGAGCAGGTGAAATCCATGAATGATATTATGAATGATCGAGAACAGGCACAGAGGGAAAATCTGGTAGACCTTGATGTCCAAATTAATCAAGCTAGGAATGAAATAGAAAAAGAGTCGACCGGGCCAAATAGGGAGCATCTAAGTCTAAATGAATATATGGAAGAACGCTGAGTTCATATACAATTCTTTACAATGCTATCATAATATTAATAGATTAAAATTATAAGTTATAGTTGCAATGTAATAGCAGCTTATAATTACTAACAAATAAGGGGTAAATACTATGAAATTTAATTATATGAGCCATGATGGAAAAATATTGACGAGCGTCACAGTAAACAACATTACTAAAAAAGTGAAAATTCAAAATTATACGGATGATATTACTGACAGGGCTTTTGGGATAAAAACAAAGGTTGATTATGATGATGTAATTTGCTTTTTTGAACACAGATGTATTCCGAAAGAACGTTCAGACATTCAAGATATACTGGAACTAATGAATTTAACAAAGTATGATCCTTATGTTATTTGCAAGTTCAATAAAGGAACTTCGGCACAAGATAGCAATTGGATTGATTTTATAAAGGAATAACCATGAAAAAAATAACAAATATTGATAAATTAATGAATTTAAATGTTCATGGTACACAACCAAAATGGAAGATTGGCACTGCTTGGTATAAGGCAGATGATTTTAATCATGAAGGACTTGCAGAAACAATTGTCTCTGACATGTTACAGAAATCAAATGTAAGACGCTATGCAGTATATGAACCAGAATTGATCCAATATAATGGTAAAGTTGTTACAGGATGTAAAAGCGAGCATTTTCTTAAACCAGAGGAAAAATTAATAGAAGCGACTACATTGTTTGATTTGTATGGGAAAGGGGATGTAATTAAAGACGACACTGAATCAATAAAGGATCCTGAACAGTCAATTAAAGAATTTCTTTCAACTATTAAAGACATAACAGGTCTGACCGAATTTGACTGGTACTTAACAATGATGTTCGAACTTGATAAAATTATTTTAAATCCAGATCGTCATTTCGGAAATATCACAGTCATAAAAACAGATAAAGGTTTCGACTATGCTCCCTTTTTTGATCAAGGAAGAGCTTTTGCACTCTGTGATGATTTATGGGACAGGAAGAAATCCGTAGATGAAATCATTGCTTCAGTCGACTCACGGCCTTTCTCTGGAATTTTTTCAAGGCAGACGGATATCTTAGAATCGATAACGAAAAAAGATATATTGGAAATTAATTACTCTCTTACTGATTTAAAACATACATTGGATAAATGTGCAGATACATATCCGGATGAGATATTGAATAGGGCAGAGGCCGTTTTCAGGATCCAACTGGAGAAAAATCTTAGATATTTCATCGGAGAGGAAATGGACACACGCCTTAATACTATTATGAGCAGTATCGATAAAAAGTTCCATCATCCATGTCAGTGTGAAAAAAGGCATAAGGATATTTTGATTATTCCAGATGATAAAAATGGAATCCATTTTTGTATATCTGTTGATAAGGATATTCAAGTGCTTAAAGATGGAATCATTCTTGCTGATGAAGACTTAATACTAAACTATAATGATTCTCTACAGATATATAAAGATTTGTATCATGCTATGGAAGATGAAGCATTAATTGACATGGAGATCAATAGGTAAGGAATATGACAGTAAAAGAATTTGAAGGTTTCGTGGTTCAGAAATATAAGATGCCTAAAGCAGTAGCACAAAATATTATTAACAATTTATATCTTTCTAATATGGATATGATTATGTTATATCAGACACGGTAAAGTATTGGGCTGAATTTAGAAAAATAGTAAACAGCCATCTGTATTTACATAAGAAATTTCATCTGTGACATAAAAAGGTTTACAAATATAATAGTTGCATTATAATGCAATAGAGGTGACAATATGGATAATGTAATTAAGCCAGAAGACTTTTTCAAAGACAAGGCATACCAATTATATAAAGAGTCTGAAAAGGAAGATGAAGATTATCAAGCCGTTGTTAATCAATTTGATATTAAACAAAAAAATGGAAAGAAGATCACAGAAGCTGATGTAATGGATGTGATTGATCAAATGCAAAAACTTCATAATTCTGTGGAAACACATAAACAAGCGGTGATTGCAGAAAAAACTGCCAAGAAATTTGATTTAACAAGATAAGCAAGGATTCCCTTAACAGCAGTGGTAGGAGGAGTATAATTGGTGCAACACTTATAAGAAGTAGTTGAATCCTGTGAAAGGGTTGAGTATGGATTAAAATGACCACAAGACCATATAATTGGTTTTATGGTCTTTTGTAATTCCTGTACACTGTTATATGGACGATAATGATTGCTATTTAACAGATATTATTGCCATATTAATTATGAATAAAGAAAAATAGAGTATGCAGCCTCTTTCTTTTTTCAGCAAGGAGGAGCTGCTAATATAAGCCTCCTTTGTATATAGGAGGGTAAGAACATGGCAGACAAAGATGTCGTCAACAAGTCCATGTTCAGCAATCCAATTTTTGTGGCAGATCTGTTTAATCAAGTATTTTTTAACAGTAAAAAAATTATTAATCCATCGTATCTTACAACTGGTCCAACCGATTTGTGTCTGTATAAAAAGACAAAGAAGTCTATTTCTGTGACGAAACGAGAGGCAGACGAATGTAAAATCTATTATAGAGGAAAAAAACTCCCTATTATGGTCTTATGCATAGAAAATCAAACAGTATATGACAAGACGATGGTTAGTAGAATTAAAGAATACAATCAATTGATTAAGGAGGATTTGTTAAGGCAATTAGAAATCAGTGAAAATGACAAAATCGCGTTTCTTAATATTGTAATCACATATAGTGGTTCAAGAAAAGAGTATCTTACAACAGGAGAGTCAGATTCCAGAATTATGAAATTAATGGAAGAAGACAAAGATATAACAGTAATCCGCGAATTCAGACCAAAAAAAGATTTAAAAAAATTTTCAACTGATATAGGGATTTTATTCAAATGTATACATCTGAATAAAAAAAGAACAGAAAAAGAATTATACGATTATGTTAGAAGTAATTTGGGCGTAGTAAACAATTACCCTGATATTGCATACTATTTAAGGGAAACAACAGATATCCAAGATATTGTTGTTGATCCAAGTAAAATCAAAGGAAATGAGGGTACTTTTATGTCACTTTGGACAGTACTACAGGAAGAAAGCAAAAAAGAAGGAAGAGCAGAAGAAAGAGCTGATATAATCTGCAAAATGAATGAAAAAGGAATTGCTACAATTGAAGCGATTGCTGAACTGTTTGGAATCTCTGAAGAAGAGGTTTTAAACATAATTAATCAAAAGCCAGGTGAGTAACCTGGTTTTTTCTTTGTAAAATCCCGTTTCTGATTCAGCATCTGTGTAATCAATCCCAAATAAAATGTCTACTCCAATCACTTGAATTCAATGTGACTATTCTTTTACAGATCCAAACATACTATTTTTATAAAATAAAAAGGAGGTAAAAAATGAGTAGATTTAGTGGAAAATGTGATTTCTGTGATGAGATAGAAATTTTAGGGTTAGATAAGATACTTATGTCAAACGTATATGTTGGTGACAGCATTAGCCCGTTAGAATTAAAGACATTGGAAGATTGTATTCCGTATTATCCTTATGTCGTATCATGCTCCTTTACGAATAAGGAAAGCGGTGGAGTTATTCATCTTACAGAAAAGTCTTGGATAGATATTGAGGAGGAAAAATACGGGCATATGAAAATTCATGAATATTATCGAGATGCACTGAAAAAAGAGATGCAACGTATGAATCGTACAACTACATAGAATCAAAGAAAAATGTTAATTGGCCTTAGCGGTTTACAAATATAGGAAATACGTTATAATATAATTGTAGCAAATAATTATTAAAGCCAAAAGATTCATAAGATGATAATAGACCGCTAAACGTTCTTTTCCATAAGAGTATATAACGGGACTGCATCAGATATCACAAAAAGGAGGATGCATGGGAGTAGATTTATATTTCTATCTAAGGGCATGGAAAAAAGATGGTGAGGAAATAAAAATACAGGATTATGTGGACTTAATGGGAGAGCAAAAGAGTCTTCTTAGTGTCCATGATAAATATACCAGTATGGCGTTCATTCACGATTCAGATTACGCTTATAGACAAGTTGACAAGACTGTTTTAAATGACTGGGTCAGAAAAAGCATAGCAGAGCTTATTGAAGATGAAAACAACGATACAGAAGAAGAACGTTTAAACAAACTCTTTCCAGGAGAGTTCCTGTATCAAGTCAATTTAAATGAAATCATTAAAGCTAAATGGCTGAGTCAACATGTAGATGGATATATTACAAGTGATGAATATGCATTTGAAGAATATGAAGAAGAAGGATTAGAAAAGAACTGTATTTCTACATGGTATATGGAAGATGAAATTGATACTTCAAGCAGTCGGTTTGTCCATGTGAGCTTTGATGTCACCGATCCATTTGCTGTTAAAAGGGCAAAGCTCATAGAAGAATTTTTACGCGTTCAAAAGACCTTAAAAGAAAAAGCAGACTTAGACGAGGAAAGTATCCAGCTATACATGTACTATAACAACTGAATTAAATAATTAGAAAAAAAGGATCTATCACTAGATCCTTTTTTTTAATTATAGGGTTGGAAGAATTTGCACATGTGGCATTGATATCCATAAAAGGGGGATGAAGGGTTTGTACATTTCTTTTTTAGCCAGATACAAGTCTCTTTTCCTAAAATAACTGTTTTTTTTGGCACATTTGATTTGGCTGTTTTATTCAGAATATAGAATGAAGCATGCTGTTTAGGAATCTCCTCCACTGTTTCTACTTTTATAAATATTGCGCCGCAATAATGACAATCTTTTTTGCTTGCTGACAGGCTTATTAATTTCTCATTACATATAGGGCAATTGCGCATATTATTAAAGTTTAGATTCTTAAATTGCCCATTGTCCGAAAAAAGCATTTTTTTACATTTGCTTTGGAATGCTTTTCTGTACTTCTCAGCCCTTTTATTGCTTTCCTCTTCGAATGATAAGGACTGCTCCTTATTCAATTCATCCTGAAACATAGTTTCTGCATAGCATCTACAATGACTGGAACCAGGACATTTCAACAGGAATGTTTCGCATCGGCTGCATTGGCAGATTCCGGCTGTCAAATATATACATCTACATTTATGTCTTCTTGGATCATCCACCTCTTTTTTTGCATATCCAATATGCCAGGGCGTATCTGGCAGTTTTTTTGACTCATCATGTTTTCCCATATCATCACCTTAGAAATATTTGTATTATATCCATTATAGCATAAAACAAGGGGATAAATAAGACGATATTTGCATTATACCAAATTACAGTCGCACCATACTATATATGTCATAAAAGAAATAAAGAGAAATAGCTTCAGCAAGTTGTAAAAAACTTATAAGGAGGGAAAAGCAGGTATACAAGAATCATAAGTAGGATAAGAGACCATTCGTACAGAAAAGGAGCGTAAATGAGTTATTCATTTAATATTAATTTTATGGATCTCCAGGAGAAAGAACCTTTGGAGAAATGCAAGGAAGTCATAGCTTTAATGCTAAAATATTCTGAGGAAATGATATGGAAAAACAGGACCTACATCCCATCTATAGAATCGGCAGTGGTTTCCTATAGTCCACAATTTAGAACAGCCGACCAGAACTGGCTATACAACCTGTTTACAATTAATTCTGTATATTGGCCAGAAAGGAATTTGCTTGGAATTATCGGAAATCTTCCAACACAGGCGATGAAAATTGTTACACCAATTCATTTTCAAAGCAGTTCTAATAGAGATTACAATTATGAAATATGGAATGGGATAGAATATTTTGAGACAACGGTAAAAAACATAAGGGAAATGGATTCCAAAAGCGTATATGATGGACTCAATCCATCTAAGCATGAATGGTACTCCAAAGAGGAGCTAGAGGAGAATCTGGAGCATTATAAGAAGATACTTATATATGATACAATTTTTAGGGAGCTTCAGCTTTTTAGATGGTTGGATAATGAGCCTGGTAATTTCCAGGTGTTTTCCATGGAAGCAATCACGTGTCAAGAAGACTTACGCAAACTACAAAAACAAATAAATGATATCCGGAGTCTTTATTTGGAAGATAAATTGTTTTAAATACCTAATGAATGAAAAGCCAGATATGTCTCTGGCTTTTTTTGTCCGACTAAATGTATATACCAGACGATTATTACAGCAATTTCAGAAAGGAACCTAAATAAGCAGCCACGCTGTTAAGTAAACACAATAATTGAGAATATAAAACTCAGCATGCTGGTTATATGAAATAATAAAAAAAGCCGGCTTTTTCGATTCTGTGGATTTTTAAATGCAGCTAGGCCTAGAGCTAATATATAACCTAACATGATGATTTCTAAATTCCTATAGGATATGACATGTACAATACCTGATGGTTCTTGCAAAAACTCCTGTACATGATATAAATTCTCTGAAGTTCTGACATAGAAGTATAGTATAACAGAACCAATCCACATTACGATATTGATTGGCAGCTGGATGATGCTTACTACTTTTAAATCTTCCTTATCCCAATCCTTTGATTTAACATTACTAAAGTAAAACATATAGGGAATAAGTCCAATTACTTGCAGTAAAAGCATAATCGTAAATAATAACTCCATGTAAATCCCTCCTGCTGGTCTTTTTTATTTCTAACTTGGAATAAACAAAATAACTCACCTGAAAAACTCCCATAATAAATATGCAATGGAAATAAAGAAAAAATGGAGGATATAAAATGAGTAGGGAAATTAAATTGTTTTTAGACCCTTATGATCTTGGTTTCGATATGTATAAAAAGAAAACAGTATCGATTAATCCAGGGGTAACTGTTTTGGTTGGTTGCAATGGGATCGGAAAGACTACTTTTTTAAAGGACATTGAAACGAAACTGAAAAAGGAAGGGATTCCTTTAGCATATTTTGACAATTTATTGGAAGGGGGATCCAATTCCAGGTCAGAACGTGCTTTTTATGGGGATTTCGAATTCCTTGCAACAAGCTTACAATCTTCAGAAGGAGAGAATATTGTATTAAATCTTATAAACCTCTCTAAGAAACTTGGTGAGTTCATCAGAACCGGTCATTACAAAACAAGGGAAAATGCACTTGCAAATATTTTTAAACAAGTGGATGATACGAAAGGAGAAACTGAAGAGAGCAATAGAAGTAAGGAAAGATGGATTCTTTTCGATGCAGTAGACAGCGGTCTAAGTGTTGATAATATTGTGGACCTAAAAGAAGGGTTATTTAGAACCATCTTAGAAAATGAAAAGGAGAAAGATGTCTATATCATTGTATCAGCCAATGAATATGAGATGGCAAATAATGAATCTTGTTTTGATGTCTACCATGGAGAATATGCAACATTCAAAGATTATGATGCTTATCGGGACTTTATCCTGAAAAGCCGGGAATGGAAAGAATCGCGGGAAGTTGAGTGATTGTCATATTCTATGTTTCCAAGAAATTATAAGGAATTCTGGAAAAGGATGTATGTTCAAGACTTGAAAAAAGGAGATAAAAGATGAGAATTGCATTAAAAAAATATCAATTATACATGATGAAGGATTTAATGAAAACAGAGGAGCCATTGCGATTGGAAATTGAGGATGCTCTTAAACTATATGAAGAGAAAGATCCATTTATGGCATTTATGATGATTAATGAAACATATCACTGTATCAATGACAGCGGAGAAAAAATGAACTTTCATTATCAGGAATTGGATGATAAAGTTTCCATGCTTCTTGATGATGGAAAAAATAAAAAAAACTACGTTATCTCATGCCAATCGGAACTGGAGACCATTATAAACAAATATGATATTGGCCTAAGGATCTGCGATGAGTGTGGCTGCCCGATGGTGTCTGGATATACAAATGAAGATGGGGATTATCATTTCTGCTCTGACTATGAGTATGAAATCTTTATGGATTCTCTTTATGGAAAAAACATGTGGAGATCGGAACCAACGGGTAAAAAGGAGTGGAATATGGAATACTTTAAAGACGGGGAGTGGAAGAAAGAAACTTCGTATTATACAGAATGGTAATCAATGATTCTACCATGTAAAGAGGGGGAGCCCCTCTTTTTTTATATGCGCTTCCTGTAATTATTTACCCAACAAGAAAAAAGGTCTACTCATACATGGTATTCCTTATGATAAGAAGTGAAACAGAGCGGATTCTAAATGTATTTTATTGCATGGAGCAGTTATTTCACATAACAGCCGTTTTTTGGACACAGATACAGGTTTAAACGATTGATAAATTTCTGTGCAGATAACCCAAATGGGAAAAGCATATTACCAGACATTTTTTATAATATGGGCTATTTTCCATGATTTTTTAATCAATTTAAAAGAATCTTACATATTAAGTACAAATAATTCAAAATTCAGGAGGAAAACGAATGAGGGCTGACAAACTATGGATGCTCAGAGAATTTATTGGTACGAATAAGGTTCTCTTCAAAATACCCGTATATCAAAGAAATTATGATTGGTCAGAAAGCAACTGTGACCGGTTACTGGATGATGTCAAAAACATCATGGACACAGGAAAAAAACATTTTTTAGGAACCATTGTTTTAATGTCATCAAAGGAGCAAAGTTTTTCACTACAGGATTACACTGTAATTGATGGACAGCAGCGAATTACAACAATGATGATTCTGCTAAAGGCATTATTGGATGCAGCAGATGGGATTGATGATGTTTGCAAGGCAGAAATCAATGACTCCTATCTTCATAACAAATACTGTGAAAAAGAAGAATTTAAAATCAAGCTAAAGCCAATAAAGTCTGATAATGAACAGTTTATCGCATTATTAAAAAATGATTACGATGAATTGGATAAGGAAGGGCATATATGGCTCAATTATAACATCTGCAAAGACAGGATTGAAAAGTGGCTTGAAAGTGGGGTTGCTCCGAATGACATATTAACTGCGCTGGAAAGGCTGGAAATCGTACAGATTGCCTTGGCAGATGGGGAGGATGACCCGCAGGTAATTTTTGAAAGCATTAATTCAACTGGGCTGGAACTGACGCATGCAGACCTGATACGTAACTTTCTACTGATGAATGCAGAAAACCAGGAAGTTCTATATGAAAAATATTGGCTGTACATTGAGAAAGTTCTGAAAGAAAAAAATGATTATAAAAACCTCAATCTATTTTTTACACAATATCTTGTATATAAAACAAATACAAATGTGAATCTAAAATGCCTATATAATGAATTTGTTAAAATGTATAAGAATAAGCATTATACACAGGAGAGCATACTTAAGGAATTGAAATACTATGCAGATATCTTTAAGGCCTTTGTGTATGATGATAATGGATATCCTGAGGAAATACGCAAAATTCTTGGAAAAATCAGGCAATTAAACCAGTCAACCTGTTATCCTTTCCTATTTCATATCTTTGATGATTATGAACAAAAAATCATAACCATTGATATATTACAGAAGACTTTGAATTTGACCCTGTCATATATCCTTCGAAGATCCGTGTGCGGAATTCCATCAAATTCTCTAAGAGGATTTTTCATAACACTATATAACCGTGTATTTAAGATAGCAGCCAATAAAAAGCGTTATTATGATTCAATCAATAAGTTTTTGTGGACGATAAACTCGAGAGATGCAATCCCGTCTGAGGCCGAATTTAAAAAAGCGTTGGAAACATCTGATATATATAATAATTCAATTCTGTGTAAATACTTATTAATGGATATTGAAAATGGAAGTAGCAAGGAAATCTTAAATGCAGAATCTTTAACAATTGAACATATCATGCCACAAACACTGAATTCAGAGTGGAAATATATAAAAGAAGAGGACCATGAAAAGTACCTGCATGTTTTAGGAAACTTATCAGTCACTGGATATAATTCTGAATTATCAAATAAAAGTTTTGCAGAGAAAGTTGAGCTGATTCGGGATAATTCAAAGGCTGTTATTTTAAATAAAGATGTGTTGGACAAAAAAACATGGGATATTCCTGAAATAAAAAGCAGGGGGAAGCGGTTGGCCGGAATCATTGTAAAACTATATCACATCGAGAAAATAGATGATCCGAGTATTGAATTTGAATACATCAAGAAAATCACATTGGAAGAGGATGTGGATGTAACAGGAAGGAAGCTGGTTGGCTTCAATTATGATGGAGAATCTTATAGGCAAAACGTCTTTCGCTTGATGCTGCTTGATATGGTAAAAATATTGGATAGGCAAAATCCAGGGGTTCTGGAAAGACTGGCAGATGCAAACTATACATATACTGCAAAATTTAAACATCCTTGTATAAGCAGGAATGTGACTGACATCATCAAACCAGAAGAAATAAAGGAAAATATCTATGTTGAGACAAGACTAAACCCATCAGGAATCATGAAAGTCATTGAAGGCCTGATGGAAGAGTGCGCAGTGGATAAAAAGCTGTTTTATATCTCTGTTATGGCTGATGAAAACATTGATGATGATTGTGAAGATGAAGAATAACTGTATATAGTACTTGGTACGGGAAGAGGGGAATGCTCTTCTCTTTTATTTTCACAAAAAAGAAATCATATTAAAAATATATATGAAAAAAGGAGGTTCTAATGGATAAAGAATGGGTAGACAAAAAAAGCAAGGAGGCATATCTTGAATATCAAAAACAGAAAGAAATGACACTTCAAAAATTAAAGATGAATGATTTCATGAATAATGAAGAGAAAGAACATGCCTTGAAATTATTTAATGAAGAAGATTACTTTGGCATAAGTTTGATGACTAATTATCTTTATCTTACTTTTGAAGATGCAGAAGGAAATTCCACCCAAAAAAGTTTGGAATGCAAACGATGGAATGATTCATTACAATTGGAGTATTTAAATTATGTCCACGAAAACGGTTATCGATATGATATGTGTTTGGACTCAGAACCAGTGGAATTTGATGGGGATATCATCATAACGGATCCATGTTATATATGTAAGGAGGCAGAGGAGGTTGGAAACTATCCTTTCCGTTCAGATTTTGCTTCTTACGAAACTGTGAAGGATTACCCAGATTGCAGACTACTGACAGATGACGAAGTGGAACAATTAGACGAAATCAGAAGAATATTAGTTGAAATTGACCCTGCCCAACGATATTTCTCAAAGCAACACGAGGATGAAATGGCAGATTATGAAAAAGCAATGGAAGTGTATCAAGCTGAGAATATATCGGATTGGGAAAAATGTAACTGCGGCTATGACTTGGATAAAATCGGTATCACGAACTATATGACAAGGAGTACGTTATATGGAGACTGGACATGCATTACATATAATCTGGATACAAAAGAAGAAATTGGAGAATTTTGTGCAGATGCCGGGCTTGTAAGTGTCATGTCTCTGGAGGAAGTTTTAAAATATAATCCAGATTTTGATTATCACATAAACAAAACAAAATCAACTACATGGATAAGGGATTTCAAAGGGACTGTACAGTTTGTTGTGAAATGTAGGACAAGCTTATATGATGCTGATGCTGAATATCATAAAAAAGGTGTTGGCTGGAGAGATTGTTCAGTAGAGATAATTGGACATGGTGTTAACAAGAAGACAGGTATTCCTATTAATTTTATTGGAACACAAACTGGTTTATAAAAAAGGAGAGCAAGAAGATGGGATGTTTTAATATAAGTTGTGCAGTATCGCATATTACGATCCATAGTGAGGAGCGTGTGTTTCTGTTTCCGCTCCTGCCTAATATCAGTAATTATGAAAGGAGACTTGGATACCCAGATAATGGTTGTGCCACGATAGGACCATGCAGCATGTTTTTTGAAGTCAATGAAATCTATACTCCTTTCTGCTTCCCAATTGAAGGGATTTATGATGATTATGGATCGATTGAGAACATCGTGGAGACTGAGAATACAAAAGCAATAGAAAAATACCTGGGAATCGATATTCATGATTTTGTAGACATGATTACCGAAAACAGAGGGAAAGATACGTATGATTCTTGTAGCTGCTATTATGAATACTTTTTTGACAGGAAAGAATTATTGGAAGATGATATAAGCTTCGAAGATTTCCTCATTGGAATCGGTTTTGAAGCAATGCTAGATAGTTACCGATATCCAGGGAGCAATTATAGCATCTGTGCCAAACAAACAGAAAGCGGTAAGGAATATATCCTGGCCCCGGATACAGAAGCAGAAACACATATGATAAAATTTCTTAAGAAAAGAGGCGAAACTCAGCTAAAATTGCACCAAGGATATGACATGAAAAAAGATTTATTGGAACTACACCTCCATATGACAGGTAAAAGGATTGGAATAAAGCAGCCTGATACACTGGACCTGGTATCTAAGATGTCTGCTATGTTTGTCCATGGCGAAGTTTTTGACCAATTAACAAAACCGGACTACAAGCTTGGTGAACATCCGGAAGAAATAAATATATCGGAATATTTTCTTCTCAAACTTGGTTTTATATTTGTAAAAGAAAGAGATATTTATTTAAAAGACAACATCCGTGTGAAAAGGGATGATTATTCAGCAACAATCGGTAGTGGCAACATTACATACAATGTTTATAGCTGTAAAGAATTCATGGAGGCATATGAAACACTGAGCGGAGAAAAATGCAATCTTTGTGAAATTGAGGACTATGATAGGATACAGTTTCTGTTTAAGGATCTGCAGTTACAATATACAGGGACGAAAAACTTCATCAATTCTATCCGGAAAGTGATTTATGAAGATGATGATATTGATTGGTTCTTCTGGTCAAGAGGAATAATTGGACTTATGATGTTCCGGGATTGGAAGTACTTCCTTCCTATCTATCAGGAGAAGATTGAAGATGGCAGTATTGAATCTGACTATGTCAAGTATATGAGATTCCATGAAAAGATGTACCAGCTGAATGTAAGTTTCATGCCTACATTTCAGGGGATACAAGGAGGGGATACAGAAGCAGAAAAAGAACTGTTAGAAACAGTGCTCCGTATTGTTAACAGAAGGCTTGAATTTGAAAAAGAGTAAAACAGGACTATAGTCCTGTTTTTTTTCTTATCCTGATGTCCTGATCCATTTAGGTCCTTGGAGGATTTTTTTCTGTACCATCTCCTCTAAATAAAGTAGATGTATTTGTTTTCAATGAAATAAACACATATTTAATTCGATATAGATAAATGGAGTGCGTTTCAATTAGAGGAGGAATTAAGATGAATTACAATTTCAAAATGAAAAATGGAAAGATGTTAAAGGCATATTACAACGATTTTTTTGAGGAGGAAAAAAGTAACGTCCATGGAGTTGTAAGCTTTTGGGTGAAGGAAAAAGAATTCGAAAGAACCGTAAGAAAAGATGAAACCGGCAGGAAATTTTTCACATGGGACAGGGAAAAAATCTATATGGACAATTTCCTGGCATACAGCCCAGAGGAACTGGTGAATGCTTTCAATAAAGGGGAAGAATCTGTCTATGGAGATGACCTTTGCCACACATTGGAAAAACACGGGATGGATAGCCTGCACCTCTTGATTAAAGCAAAAAAGCTTGATATCATCTCAGTAGGAGGGATAACCATTAAGGTTCAAACCTGTTCTTCTGTCGATAAAGAGGAAGATTATGACTGGGTAGAATACGAATTTGTAGAGGAGTACTTAAGAATGCCGCAGGATGGCTATAAGCTTAAGGTAGTTCCTTTTGGTGAGAAAGAGAGGGAGGCCTATCCAAAAGAGGACTTCTATGTGTGTGATCTTGTTGGACTGATTAGTTGCAGACAGGACCTATACAGGCTTATCTTACCAAAGGAAGCACGTCAGTCGGAAACAACCGCAAAGAGATAAGATTAAAACATAACAATGGCAGGTATAGCAATAAATTATGTTGGACGGAAAAAAATAAACACATAATTAGATTGTACAAAGATGAATGGAGGATTTTATTATGCGCAAAGAAAAATTAGGAGTAGTATCAACTACAATTCAGACCAACCGATCCAGATATGGATGTAGTGTTTCTATCAACGGAATGGAAGACATATCAGACGGAACCAAGTGGGAGGATTTGATTAAACTGCTTGAAATCAATGGATTTAAAGAAAGTATCACATTTGATTTTATTGTTGAAACAGGAAAACAGATCCTTGCTGAAAAATCAATTCTATACTATCATGAAGATGGCCTTTTGGTTTGGGCAACATCCTGCGAAGATGGAACGCTTCTCTATGATGGAACATTATATGGAGAAGTACTCACGTTAGAGGATCCGGATTTTGTCAGAGAGGAAATGCCTTATTGCAGCTACGATTTCTTTGAGGCAGACAAGTTCTCATTTGAGAAAAAAATCTCGGATGGGGTCTTCCAGTTTCTGAATGAAATGCGCCAGTTTGGTGATTTTATTCCGGTATGGCAGGAACGTGACAAACTGTTATGGCTGTGTAGTTACGACGAATACGACGATCCTGGATTTGATGCAAGAAAAATCACACGTGATAAACTGTATTATGCAGATGATGGCGTCAGAAAAATCATCAGAAACCTTTTGTAAGGACAAAAGAAAAGAGAGCATGCGCTCTCTTTTTTATTTTGGCCGAAAAGGAACCTACACCAGGATATTAACTTTTTTACCTGTGCCAGATGGCCTGGACATCGAAGTATTCTTATCAGATCCTTCACACTTTTCTTTTCCCTTTCCAGGATGATTTTTGTATCGTCCATAACCCCACATGCCATGAATTACCGGAACCGGTTGAACCATCATATATAGCCCTCCAATCATCTAAAGATGTATTTAGTATGTCAATTCTATTTTTTTTATAAAAAATCTTCTTTTTCAGATAAAACCCAACATATTTAGTTTGCCAATCAATTGGAGAACAGTAAAAGGTCCGGACGTCATCTGAGCCATTACTGTTACTGGATGCCGTACCAGTATAAAAACGTATAAGGCTAGCATGGCCGCTGCAAAATCAATGCCGGACAGGAAACGTGGCTCACACCTTCTGCTGAATACTGCCCGTAAATGGTTAAGATGCGTCGAAAGACCATTGGCTAAGTTTGGTAATCCAAATATGCTTAAAAGTATGGCGCGGGGGTCCAGCTGTCATGAAATGGCAGTTAGTCTTGTAGGTATATGATGACTAAGCCTACGGAAAATGTTCAGAGCTGGAAACGGCTCATGGTGAGGGAAGACGGAATCACTTATGAACATGTATTTATACAGTCTGTAAGGTGTGCAACGGATACCCATAGGCGATTCGACAGAGTATCAATAGGGGGACAGGCTTTTCCTATCAATTTTGATAGGGAAAGTCTGCCCTGACACGCCGTTTCCCAGACTCATCTCTAGAGTGATAGGGTGTGCGATTATAAAGAGGTTTTGCAAAAAAAAATCTATTTATCTCTTGAGCTGGTGTATTTCAACTAAACAGAAAAAGTCTTCTTACATAATAGGAACAGGTGGAACCTGTTCTTTTTTTTATGATCAGGTCCCATTAGAACAAGCAAACAATTAAATAAGATTAGGAGGTATTTTAATGAGGGCTAAAATTAAAAGATATTTAGCTGGTGCAATGACTGGAATCATGGCTATGAGTTCAGTATTAGGAATGACCGGAATTACAGCCTTTGCGGAAGAAGAGACGTGTACAGTTGGAGACTTTACCTATCAGAAGTCAACCGTGAAATTCGGTGGTACACAGTATGACTCATGGTCAGTGTTGAGTTATGAAGGATCAGATGAATCTGTAGTTATCCCGAATACGATTGCAACGGACTCCAATGCATCTATGTCAGATGAGGAGCTTTGGGAGGCACTGGATAATGGGACTTTAATCACAGGAATTGAGGGTAATGCGTTTGAAAATGGCGATGGGATTGTGGAATTATCGTTGCCTGAGTATTTATCAAATGTAAATAGCAATTCATTCAATGGATTAACCTCTTTGGTAGAGTATTCAGGATCTCCACAAAAATTTGAAATTGAAGATGGGGTTTTATACAACAAGAAAACTTTGATTTCATATCCGAAATCCAGAACAGGGGATTTTGTAATGAAAACAGGAACTTCTGAATCATTACGTAAAGATGAACTAAGGAATTTAAAACTCGATTCCATAACTATTAGTGAAGAGTTTAAAATCAATAATCAGCTGGAAAAAGACAGCCACGGAAAAGATGTTTTCAATTATACGTTCCTAGGTTCAGAAATAGGTGAATATAAAGGCGCAAACACCAGAGATGGTTCCCTCTTTAGCAATGATGGAAGAAGAATCATTGCATTTGGAATGAACTCAACTGCTGATTTAACAGACATAACTGATGCAAACCCATATGCTTTTACAACAGAAGAACAACTTAATCGTTCGAATTTACCAGATTCAGTGAAAACAAGTATTCCATTTTCCTTTTACTCAGGAGAAGATAAAGGAGAAACTTTTAATACGAGATATTTTAACATCAATGGTAAGACGGCTTTCTGTTATGACTATGGAAAGCTGAATCCGGAATATGTTGGGGATATGTCTGATTATGATTCCACGATTGAGCCTAATACAGAAAAATATAATCAGGTAAGAGCACTCCTTTATGGAGGGGCCCCAAATGATGGTGACGGTTTATTTGAAGAAATATTCGGAACTGAATATGATGAGTTATCCTATGGAATGGATGGAGATGCTGCCAAGAACGTTGTAGGCTCTCTTGTATGGGAAATCGTAAGTGGCCATTCAGTAGATGCCATGGATATCTACGGTGTTGGAAATAATGGATTTGATGAAGACAATGTCCAGGAATATATTGACGCTTTAAGGGACAGGTATATTGATAAGGCTGAAAGCATTGACTTAGGCGAATTTGAACTTAAATTCTATGAAAATAACAAGCCTAGTAATGCGCAGCGTCTTGTAGTAATCAATAAGACTTATAAGCCAGATGTCCCTGATGTCCCTGTAGAGAAACCTTCCATTGAAATTTCAAAACAGGACATATCGACAAAACAGGAATTACCAGGAGCATTGCTTAAAGTTGAAAAAGATGGTGTTGTGATTGACGAATGGACGTCAACAGAAACTCCGCATATCATCAAGGATCTTGAGGATGGTATTTATGTATTGACAGAAATTACAGCCCCAGAAGGATATAAGGTTGCAGAAAAGATTACATTTGAAATCAAGGATGGAAAAGCGCCTGCGACTAAGATAACGATGTACGATGCACCTGATGATACATATGTCTATATCAGTAAACAGGACGCAACAACGAAAAAGGAACTTCCTGGAGCAAAGTTAGTCCTAAAGAAAGGAGACGTTGTCATCGAAGAATGGGTTTCAACGAATGAAGTCCATAAAATTGCTAATCTTGAAGACGGAGAGTATACATTGACAGAAATTACTGCTCCAGATGGATATGAAATTGCAGAAAGCATCACATTTACTGTAAAAGATGGTAAGACTGAGAATACAGTCATCATGTATGATGAAAAAACCCCTGAAAAGGATAAACCAAGCAAGCCAAGCAAACCAGGCATTGATGGTGGATATTCAGGTGATGAACCTAAAACCGAGAAGCCAAGTAATCCTGACAACATAACCATCATTGAGACACCTACTGAGCCAGCTCCTCAGCCGGAACAGCCAGAAAGACAGATGCCACAGACAGGAGATGTTTTTGGTGTAATTCCGATTATGCTGTTGTTGTTACTTTGCGGAGCACCAGCTGCAGTTGTCTACAATAAACGTAAAAAATAAAAATGTAGGACTTGTTGAGAAACAGGTCCTTTTTTATGTCATGAAAAAGATGGACATTATAATGTTATAAAAGATGAAAGGAGATGAGATGAATGGAAAATCGTTGTATTGCATGTGATGACATCATCCCTGAAGGAAGGATGATCTGTATCAACTGTGAAAGGAGGAGCGAGGACCGGGAATCAGAATCAAGAAGAACAAAAGGAAGCAAGAAAATACGATTTTTGAATTTTATCGAAAAGAAACTGCATACATAATATATTTGATTAATGATTCACGGAGAAAACTAAATAACACATAAAAAGGAAAGGATAAGCTTGTATGTTGTGGTTCTGCCGTGAGAACCGCTACAATACATATAAGTGGGTAAAAAAATGAAAAAGATGTTAAGAGTTCTTATGGTTGTGATGATGATTTCTGTTGGTTTTACATTCGCATCGTTTGGTGGAACAAATAACTGGGGATCAGAAGACGATAAAGAAATCGAAGAAGATTTTGATATCCCTGAAAGACCATCAAAAGAACCTGAAACCGAAGCACCTTCTAAGGAACCTGAAACCGAAGCCCCAACCAAAGAGCCAGAGACAGAAGCTCCTACAAAGGAACCTGAGACTGAGGCACCTACAAAAGAACCGGAAACAGAAGCTCCTACAAAGGAACCAGAGACAGAAGCTCCTACAAAAGAACCAGAAACTGAGCCTTCTAAAGAAATAGAAACAACAGTTCCAGAAACAACAGTACCTGAAACATCTACCTCTACAGAAGAGACTCCAAAGGAGACACAGCCAAGCCGTCCCAGCCATAATGGCGGCGGAAGTTCTCATTCAAGAAAAGACCAGGATCCCAATAATGGCCCTGGTGTTGTAACAATCGAAGTTATACCGGAAACAGCAGCGTATGCTATCCCGGAAGAAACTCCTGAAGTTTTACAGCCAATCCCAGAAGCACCTTCCTATGCAATTCCTCATACTGCAGACAGTACGAGAAATTGGCCCGTCACAATCGGGTTTGTATGTGGTTTGATCGTTGTTGGCGCACTGTTTGTCGTTAAAGCAAATAAGCGTCGATAAAAAATAAAGGCCGATTATTATCGGTCTTTTTTTGTATATTAAAAAATAAAAAAGCCAGTAGAGACTGGCTTTAGTTAATGGTATATCCAGACCATAAGGTCGGACTGAAGGCATCTGTCTTACGAAGTGGATCAGCATATACGACCCCATCTGACCTGGACACGCGGTTCCACGTGTGAGTTGTACCATTATAGATACCGGTGACAGTATCGGACCATATTCCATTGATTGAACACAGGTAATAAAACGCTGAAGAGTATCCTTTGCAGAGAACTGGTTTTGTTAGATCCATATAGTTAACATAGTAGCTTTCGTATGGCGTCTGTGCCTGGCTAAATAATGAATCATAATCGTAATTCAAATTCTCATTTAACCACCTCTGGATGTTAACAATGGTCTCATCATTCGAAGCGCCTCTTAATGCGGCTGCAATTTCTTTCTGCTTTTCAGCCTGCTGTTTGTAATCAGCAATTTTCTGATCGGCATTCAAGGTGTTTGGAAAAGCTACAAAATAAGAACCAACATTTGACTTTTGACATTCAACACGGAACCCGGAAGTAAAGCAGAAATTATAATTAAAATAATCTCTGAGCTGTTCACATTCACTTAATGTCCCGTTGGCCACAATAACAGAAGTACTTGAATTCTTATTTTGTTCAAACGTGCGGATGAAATCAAGCATTTTTGCATCGAGATCTGGACGGGAGGTCACCTGAAAGTACCCAGTCATATAATTGGCTAATGAGTTTTCCATAGAATCAGCAACTGTGCCTTGATACCCCGGGCCATAAGGAGAACCTGCAGCGAGTGTATTAACAGACATCATATTGACAGCTGACTCAAGGACGATAGACGAAATAATAGCTGTCATAATTATTTTTTTCATTTTAATTTCCTTTCTGATTTACTTTTTAGTTTTTTCTTTTCTACGTAGATTATAAACGAATTTTTTACAAATGTTAATGATCAAAAAGAAAAAAACTAAAAGTTATCTGTCAAAACAGTTTTAAGGTTCGAATTACATACCATTTCTGGCATTTGGAATATTTTATAATTTTCAATCACCCTCTCTTTCTTGTCAAACACTACTTCTATAATATGTCAATATGATACTTAAGATAACCGGGAATTTGTTTTAACAACTAACCAAGCCTATATACACATAATAAGTCATACTAAATAAGTAAAACATAAAGGAGGTAGTAATGAAGAATTATAAAAAACCAATTGCTGCATGGCTTGGACTAGCTGTCTTATCTATGTTCAGCATGACATCAACTGGCGCTGACTCTTTTGAGTTACAAGAACCAATCTTGTTATCAGACCCGGTTGCAACTAGTTCTGATGCAGTAATGAAAACAGAAGAAATCCTTGAGGAGGTAGAAGATGAGATAGAAGAAATTCCATTTGAAACAGGATGGAACAATACAGCAAATGGATTCACCTATATCAGTGCAACTGGCGAACCATTAATAGAAACATGGATTACGGATGAACATGGCCGATACTATCTGGGCAAGAACGGAATCATGTTCTTTGATGGAGTCAGAAAGATCAAGGATCATAATTACTGTTTCGATGAAACAGGAAATGTACAGGTCGGAAGATTCTGGTATGATGGGATTGAATATTATGCTGCAAGCACAGGACAACTATATTCGGATGAGTGGATAAAGGATGATGATGATAACTGGCTTTACATAGCAGAGACAGGAGAAATCATGAAAGATTCCATTACACCAGATGGATATCTGCTGGACATGGATGGGCAGATCATAACAGAAGAAGATGAGCTTTCACAAGCTTTCAGTTATGTGTCAAGCAACAGCAGACGGGAACTCATTTTAAAAGCAAAAACAGGACAGATCATTTGGGATTTCCTAAAAGAAAATGGATGGACGGATACAGCAATCGCAGGTGTTCTTGGGAACTTTCAACAGGAAAGCGGATTGACTGCTGATATGCACCAAAAAGGTGGAGGAACAGGATATGGATTAGGACAGTGGACCGGGGATAGGCGGCATGCGCTTGAGGCTTATGCAGAAAGTACTGGCCAGGATGTCACACAGATAATGACTCAGCTGAATTATCTTCTCATCGAACCAGGGGAGCAGTCTTTCATAAACAAATATGCAAAAACAGAGCATGATTCCCCATCTGAAGCTGCCTTGGCATGGGCAAGGGGCTGGGAACGATATAATGAAGACGGCTCCATATACCGTGTCAGAATCCCATACGCAGAAGCATATTATGCATATTTTGTAAACGGGGAGGACTTTGTTGTAGCTAAAGAACCTGATTATATCATGGAAGTAAGTGAGACGGAGGTTTTTGCCAGTAGTGCTGCAGAAGATATCATGATGACAATGTTAGCTGATACGACATTGGAATCTGTTTCTGTTTCTGAATCTGTTGAAGAGTCAACAGAAGGATATGGTCCGGCTTTTGACCCAAAACTGAATCAGGAACTGACAGCAGCAGATACTGAATCTTCCATGGAAGATGAAAACGTTAAAGGACTTACAGGACAGGATACTTCCCAAAGCCTGTTAGCAGAAGAAAGCTTAGAGGGTTTCGTTGAAGAAGAGACAGAAAAAGAAAGTGAGGTGACAGAAGAAACACATCCTGAAAATTATGGGCCTGGTTATACAACAGAGGCAAGTAGTGAAACGGAAAACCAAGAAACAATTGAAGAATCACTCCAGTAAAAAGAGAGGTGTTTATCATAAAAAGAAAACTAAGGATAGCAGGAGTAGCTGCCGTAAGCCTGTTGATTATTTGTTTCATTGTAAGATACTTTTACTCCAATTACATATCTTCAAAAAAATATGAGGAATTAAAAGAAGCCGTGGTGGAGACGATGGAGGAAACGACGGAAGCCGCATTGATGGAGGAATCAGAAGAAGAGACGGAACCAGAAACGGAACCGGAACTAATCGTTACCCCAATCGAAGAGGAATCTCAATCAATGGAGAGTGTGGATGACTATATAAACATAGATGATTTCATGAACCATACACCATCATTGGGCATCAACCATGCCAGGCTCCTCCAAACAAATGAGGATTATGAGGGATGGCTGAACATTCCTGGCACGAATATATCCTATCCAGTACCGATGGCGGAAGATAACGATTTTTACCTACACAAACTGTTTGAGACAAAACAATATGAATATGCGGGTTCCTTGTTTATTGATGCCTATTCATCAAAAGGGGTCAACCAGGATAACCTAATCATTTACGGGCATAACATGAAAAATGGAACAATGTTTGGGACCTTGAAAAACTTTAAAGATCCGGATTATTTCAATAAGCATCCATATATAGAATTCTATACTGCAGATGAGGTAAGAACATATCTCGTGTTTGCAGTAAGGACAGTGCCGGCATCAACGGATTCTCTCGATTATGCACTTGAAGGTTTTGATACACAGGAATATATTGACAATGCAATCAATGAATCAGTAAATAGCAGGAAAGTAAATACAACTGGACAAATCATATCCCTATCAACTTGTGTCGGGGATAAAACAAAAAGGCTTCTTGTCAGTGCGATAAGGATAAAATAAGAAAAAGCACCTTATGGTGCTTTTTTACTTGTGATGGATGTTATGGAACGGACAAAGCGCTTAAAATCACGAAGCAATTCCTTATGTAATAAATCATAAGAGCGATTAGAATTCATTAGACTGTCGTTGGTGTATAAGATAAGACCTTGTACCTTTTCCTCGAAATGCATGTTTTTAGGTATAGATATCTGATGGTTGTTAATCAGATTCCGTATACTGTCGTTTTCAAATACAACATACATCTGCCAGGCATATGGGTAATGACCGGCACAACTGTACCGTGTCTTATATCCAGCAAGGTTAAGTGCCTGAATTTCTTCCGTGATTTCTTCATCAATGACAACCATATCTTCCTGGCATTCTGGGCAGGAAAGATATGGATGCACAACGAAAACAAAATCGGGATCATTTTCAATGGAAATATGTACTTTCTTCTTTATCATCTGATAACATCTTGGACACATCATTGTCATATATTCCTCTGTTCTTCCACATCTAAACTCCATATCGCAATCTCCTTATCTCTATTTATCATTTAACACAGTTAGTATGTTCATTTCTTATCTCAATAAAAAGGAATCCAGTCCATCGGGTCCATTATTTATAATATTTACATTCCTGAATCAGTTTTTTAATATCCTCATTATGATGTGCCTTATATTGGTTTGAGACAATGATTTCTTCCAATTCATGAGCTAGTCCATTTAAATCATTTATAATTGTTTCGTTTTCAGCCAGGATGCAATTCAGCTGTTCCATGGATAGCTCAGCTGAGTCAAGCGTTAATAATTCCTTTGCTGTTGTTAAATTTGAATATACATCTTCATAAGCCTTTGATACCCGTTCAAAAAAAGTCCTCTCTGTATAACTGCCTGTTTGGAACGCTGTTGAAATCTTAGTGTTTAGTTTGGTGAATATTTCATCTAAAGCAAGGGACTGCGTAAGACATCGTCTGAAATAGACGGTCTGCCATGGTTCCAGGTTATAAACGCCTTCAAAAAATATATGGCATGAGCGTGTGGAATCATTGCTGCTTAAAACAGGCTCCTGTTTTGTGACCTTCTCTCGTTTTGAGTACATGTGTGTATCTATGATGGCCAGGACATATGCGATGGTTGTCAGGCCACAGAACCTTGCCTGAAACAAAAGCCATATGATAAACCGGTTCAATAAGATTAAAGCAAGGCTAAGCAAGCTAAAGCGAAAGAAAAAAAGGATACAGAGTGTTGTCAGAAGATAATAACACACAAATAAAGGTCTAACCCTGGTAGTACGAAAATCCTTAATTATTTTGGTTTCAATCATAGAGCACCTCCTATCATCTAATATGTAAAGAAATCAAATGTTCATGAATTGTTTTTTTGATGTATTTAAGCTTTCTTTCCAATGGAAAAATCATACTAGTAATGAAAAACAAAACGAAAGGAGCGAATGATATGAAGAAAAATAACCTCATATGGTATGACCGGAAACGCTTGTTCTGCGGACTACCATGGACCTTTACAAAATATGGGATATGCCAGGACCGGCTGTTTGTTGAGACAGGTTTGCTCAACCTTAAGGAATCCGAAGTAAGACTATATCGGATTTTAGATGTGCATTTGACACGAAGCTTCATCCAGAGGATCTTTGGTCTCGGAACAATACATATTGATAGCAGTGACCGCGATTTAAAATGTTTTGATATTAAAAATGTAAGAAAAAGTCAGGATGTAAAGGAATTGATTTCAAATGCAGTAGAGAGGGAAAGAAGGGAAGCAAAAGTATCCTCCAGGGAGTTCATGATGGACAGTCATGATGGTGAAGAGGACGGATTTGATGAATCCACGGAGGATGAGATAGATGAATAATGAAATAGATGAAATGAAAGAGGTGAAACAGGCATGCGATGATTATGGTTTTACATATCACGAAACAGTGAACGGAATCTTTATCCGTACGACATCAATGGCAGGATGGCTTATACTAATGGAGGAAGGCCAGCCTAAGTTATATCACGAAAACTACCGTTACAAGCACGGAGGCGGGAACGGGGTCATGGGAAAGTATCACAGACATACAGACGTTAAGGAAAAGACAGCCGCAGGCATGGTCAACTATATATATGCCCATGATAAGTCAATGTTAAAAGTAAAAAAGAAAGATTCTCTTGGCCAACTTACATACTAATAATACAAATAAAACAAAAGGAGATAATATATGAAAAAATGGTTACTTGCAGCATTTAGCTGCGCAATGTTATTTTCAACCGTGCCGGTTTTTGCGGCCGAAACAGTTGATTCTGTTTATTTAAAAATCGTACCAGATGATGAGGACGATTTAACCCCAGGTGAGGTGTATGATAATATAGAGCCATATGCACCAGATGATTCGGAATACTATGTCGACAGCTATGACACATCAGGAAGTGATCACTCTGCGAAAAAATCATATACATATACCATTGATATTTTGCCCCAGAGTGGATATAAATTCGCAAATGATGTAGATGTAGAAGTTTATGGCTCTACACAGGTCACGATTAAGAGTAAGTCAACAAGCAAAGTGACTGTTAAAGTGAAGACCTATCCTTATTACGTCCTGAATGGACCGGAAAACATCGTCATTAATGAGTCAACAAAGAAAGCAACCTGGGACAAAGTTGATCATGCCAATAAGTATCGGGTAAAAATCAAGTATACGACATCGAATGATGATGAGAGGGAAACAGAAAAAACAGTGTCAACGAATTCCATTGATTTAAAAGGATATATCGGAAAGTATTCAGATGTGGATATCTCCGTCAGGGCATTGAAAGGAACATCAGAAGGTGATAAGTTCATCAGCAACTCAGACTGGATTCTTTCAAGTGGTTCTGTTGATGATGACAACTCGGATGATAATTATGAATTTTCCATTCCAAGTGCATCCGTATCTGGAAAGACAAACCATACATCCAATTCCAGCTCATCAAGCAGCCCATCAAAAGGTCCTGGTTCTTCATCCAGTTCAGGATCCACCCCATCTGTAACAAATGCTAAGGAAGGCTGGAACGGAAGCGGAAACGATTGGTATTATTTCCATAATGGAGCATATGTAAAGGGCTGGCTATGCCTGAATTCAGATTGGTTCTATTTAGATGGAAACGGGAAGATGCTTTCCGGCTGGCAGCAGATTGATGGCCATTGGTATTTACTGAATACGAACCATGATGGCTCTTACGGAAAAATGCTGACAGGCTGGCAGCTTGTTAATGGAAAATGGTATTGCTTGAAAACCGTACATGATGGATATTATGGTGCACTTTATGTGTCAACTACGACTCCGGATGGTTATAGGGTTGATTCATCAGGGGCATGGGTCAAGTAGTACAGAAATTTACAGGTAAGGCGTAAAGAGACAGCTTTACGCCTTTTATCATATCACATACTAAAAATAAAAGAATGGAGTATATAGATATGGAAAAAAACATGGTAAGGATAGATGAACATAACTATGAATGGGATATGATTGTCGGATATATGGATGATGAAAAACGTGAACAGGTGCATTTCGAGTTGGCCCCATGTACAAATGAGGAATTCATAAATCGGTATTTTGAACTTGATCCGCAGTTTAAAGAGTTTATCCTTCATTCCTTTTAGATGAGTAAAAATAAAAAGAGCCGGCAGGCTCTTTTACTTTGCTTGGATTTGAATTAAATTTTCTTCTTCTTCATCCAGATTAAGCTTTTTAATGATGACAGTTAAAAGACCATTCGATATGTCAGCAGAAACATCCTTTTTATTCTTGTTCACTGGTTCCGGAAAATCAATATAGCGTTCTGCTTCTGAGTGCAGCCGTTCTTCAATGATGATTGATTTTTCCTCTAAAAACTCTTCTAAATCCGTATCCTCAATGATCCGCATCAGAAACTTTTCCCCTTTAAAGCAGATTCTTATATTTTCTATCCTGACTCCAGGAACATCTGCATAAATATAGTAGTTTGCATCATCTTCAGCCATGTCAATCCGTATAGTATCCATTATTTCGTCCTCGCCATCCATATCTTTTTTTGTGTTAAATAATCCCATAGAACAATTCCCCTTTCTTTTTTATAAAGTAGATTTAATAGTATTATGTTTGTTTTTTTATTTCAAAAGTGTGAAAAAGCCACATTATATGTACATGACAAGAAAATTATGTTCTGGAGGTCTGACCATGATATCAAAACAGCAAAAAAATGCTTACTATGTAGAAATTATCAACACTGCAAAAAATTTACTTGAGGAATACAATAAAATTGAATCAAACACATTAAAGGATCCACCACAGCACGAATTTCCTAATATCAAAAAGGAAATCTCCAGCCTGAACAGGATTTATAACAATGGCTTAATCATGCTTCTAAAAAACGGAATGAAATTCTCGACTGGAGCAGATAAATGGAGTGGCTGTAATAAAGCAATCATCTGTATAAATGGAAATACCCATGAAATCTCCATGCAGAATGTAAAAACGATATTAGGTGGAGGCCATGAAAAAATACTGGATGAATCATTTTCTGCGGCACCTTATGACAACTTGATTGTTCTACCAATCGATATCTCAGAAATTGAAAAAAGCTATTCGACATTCTTTGAGGAATACACATCAAAGAGGAGTGAGATAGATAAGAGAAACAGTGGCTCACAGCCAATAGACACTGCTATTAAAAAGAATCTCGCTGTAGAAAGTAAAAATCAACAAAAATCTGCTGCCATCCAAGAAAAGCAGCTTTTAGTAGGAAATGCCGAGAATAATAAAAATGAAAAGCCAATATCAAAGATAAACGGAGAGAATAGAGCCGTCAAGACGCCATCTATTGAAAGGCCACAAAACAACAAGAAGAACAACAAGATTGAAAAAAGAGGTCCTGAAACCAGAAAGCTGGATGAGACAAGGAAAAAGCCAGATCCGCACAAAGGGAAGCAGGAAATTAAGACCCCCATTACGGATAATAAAAAACCCCCAATGAAAAAGCCAGATCCTATTAAAGGATTGGATAAAGCAAATGATAAAAAGACCGCACAGCCAATTGAAAAAGCACAGCAGATGAAACAGAAGGTGCCTATTTTTGATGATATTGACGAGTTTTTTGATGAAATAGGAGATGAGGTGAAGATTGAACCAAAGAAGCCTGAAAAACCTTCTCCGAAGCCAGAACAAAAACCACACATCATAAAAAAGCCGGTTCTCTCAATGCCACCAGATTCTCATAGGTTAGAAAAAGAAGAAACGGAACCAATCAAGCCCAATATGATCGTACCATCTGATAAAAAACACATAGTAAACGAAGCTAATGCAGCAGAAGAGGAAGATATCATGCAGATCGAGGATGATGATGCTATTTCAACCATCATTTCAGAGGAAGAGGCAGATATTTTTGTAGGTCCAAAAGACTTGTTAATGGATGCGTATAAAATACAAAAGGTGGATCCAGAAACAAACGAAATAAAAGAATTTACGATCTTAGTGGCACCTCTGAACAGTCCAGGGAAGGACGAATTTAAATCACCAATCTTTGCATTCGGCAGAACCGGAAGGATTTCTTCAACGGCCTGCTCCATGACGGCTGACAAACCTCTTCTGCAGTTAATTATTGATGGCGAAGCCTTCATCATTCGGGGAAGTTGGTCCGAGGGTGATTTTATTTCCCTGGTTTATCCGCAAAATGTAGATAACCAAAATATCAATGTCACGAATATAAAGAAGATGAGGCCAGAGGGAAAGATGTTTATTGGCCATAATGTCTTCCACGTCCAAGGCCTGAAGTTTCATATACTTCCATTGGCATCGTCAAACAATAAGAATGGTTATGCCAGCTTATTTGTTTGTGTAGAGAATATGAAGAGTAAAAAGTATGAAATGGCAGATTTAATGAGAGGAAATAATGTTTTGTACAAATATTCAGATAAAGAGTATAGGATTTTTGCAAAATGGAAAGATGAAAAATTAGTGCACAAATTATTATAAATAGATGTTGACCAGAACGTATGTTCTGGACTATAATACAAATATAGCTCCAGGGACATTAACAATTCCACAATTTCTAATTATAATAATAATGTATAGGCATAAAGGAGGTAATCATGAATCGTGACGACATTACCTGCAGTATTGCAAAAATGATCTTGGAAGAAGAGTATACATCTCCAATCGATTGTTACAACCATTGGAGAGCCACGAAGGGAATACCGGTTAAAGATTTTGCAACTGCTTCTTGGATTTTGGATACCATTAATGACTTGCTTCAAACTGACAAAACTCTTCTTTCCGATTTTTTAATCGGCTAAAAATTGTGAGGTGTAAAATGAAATATAATAATAAAAGTGTTGCATATATCGATGATGTCCCATTAGATGACACCGTGGAACTGATTGATGATGATATAGAACTGGATCCAGTTAATATCTCCAAAGATGATTCCATTGCCATCATGGAGACGTATAATGAAGGCAAGAACATCCTGAATGCAGCAAAAGACATTATTGCTGTAATCGGTGGTGTAGAAAATACAAACAAACTGAATGAAAAGTCAATTCGTGAAATAGGAACAAAAGTAAAGAGCAGTAAGGAACTGGCCATTTACACACAGGAATATGACAAAGCATTAAAGAATTATGAAATTGGAAAAATGATGATGAACAATGCAAAAGAACAGATGATAGATAAACTGCAGCAGTTTATATATTATGTCATTGAGCGCAGGTTCAATACATTCAAGAAGTATTCCAAGGACTTATTCCAAGAGGGCGTAATCGGCATCTTAAAAGGAATTGATTCTTATAATCCTCAAAAAGGAAAACCTACCACCTATTTTTACATATATATACTCCACGAAATGACAGAATTCATAAATGAAAACATCAATAAGACGACTTCCCACTATGCAGCAAATATAGTGAAAGTAAAGAAAGCCATTGGAAAATTTGAACATGCCGGTCGCGAGTGGAATGTGAAGGACATTGCTCAGGAAACCGGGATTTCGGCAGAAACCATCATACAGTCAATCAAAATTATGGAATGTTCCGATGAATTACATTATGATTCGTATGATTCTCCAGAATATCTGGATAATAAGATGTCACAGAACTACCTTTCACCGGAAGAAGAATATTTAAAAAATGAGGCGACGGAAACCATACTAAAAGCAATCGATAACCTGCCTGAAGATGAAAGAAATGTCATCAAGCTCAAATATGGATTTGATGGTGGGAATGGAATGTCTTACAAAAACATTGCAAATGCATTAGGAATCCAGATAGATAAAGCAAAGAAATTAAATAGTTCTGCGTTACGCCATCTCAGAAACAGTAAGGCCTTAGGTCAAAACTTCAAGAATTTGATTAAGGAAGACAGGGCAATCAATTCGAAAAAACTGGGGGTTGTTCCTATAACAATAGGTGAATCAATCATGGAAGATATCGACCAGATTCCAATTGATGAGTTATAAAATCAGGCACGTGCCTGATTTTATTTTGTAAAAAAGACCGCGAGGTCTTTTTTACACTACATCATCCAATGGATTATTTGAAATATAGCAACCTTCTGTATAGATAAAGGTATTCTCCATATCAAATCCCCGTTTTGATAATTTTTCTGCGAGGTTTTTATCTTTTATAGATCCATCTTTTAAATTATATTTAATCTGTGGTAATAAAATACCATCTGAAACATCTTTTGATATAACGACTCCATTTTTTCGAAATATGAAATATGCCACATCCGTAAGTTCTTCAAACCCATTTAGATTGACATTTTCCCCATCAATAACAATAGTATTCATCTCTACTATCTCCTTCTAGTTGTGCTTTTCGCTTATATCATTATCAATTATCGCTGTCATCTATATAATAACCGAAATAATCTGAATTGACAAGGCTAGAGCCAAAAAAACCTTGAAAACAAAGGGTTTCAGGCTGTTTTTGATGATTAAAATATAAAAAAGACAGACCTATTACATTGAATCGGAACATAAAAAAATGTTTTGATTAATTAGTCTGGCAAAATATTACTTTTTTGGCAAGTGCTTCTTTCATTATTTTTGTGAACCAAAAAATATAAAGGAGAACTTGTATATGGACGTAAAAGAAAAAAAGGATGTTAACAGAATTATTATTATTGGACCAATCGTAGGTAAATTTGCTAATGGTGTTGCCACCAACATCACAATAAGAACACCAAGGATCAATATGCCGACAAATGCGAAAGAAGGGGATTCTTGCTACAATTATCCAGAAATTGCATTTTATGGCGATGATAAGACTCAGATTAATGAAGCATTTTCAAAGGGGGATATCGTACGGATTGAAGCATCAATCCAGTCACAAAGAAAGCCGTCTCCAGATGGAGGAAGAGACCATTTTGAGCAGAAATATGTAGGTACATCCATAAAAAAGGCAATTCCTGTGCTGGATGGACTTGTTGAAGGTCTTGGAACCTATGTCATTCCGGAAAATGTTGTCCTGTTAAGTGGAACTGTTTCCAGAATCCAGGCCCCATCACCAGGAGTTTGCATAATCAATATCCGGACGTTCATTGATGGCAGAGTAAATAATGTCCAGACATGGCGCTTTGGAAAGATTGGAGACATCATGGACCGTTTCCGTGTCGGTGACCATGTTGCAGCTGTTGGAACAATCCAGACATACCGAAAGGAAGTTGAGGGTGGTCCTGACCAACATTATCGACGAACTGTTATTAATGATATCGTAGCCGGCTGATCTGGTAAGATATCACATTAATAAAATTTCTAATGGATGGAGGTGAGGGCGGCGGATTGTCTTACAAGGCATGACTGCCAATAGCATGGAAAAAAGTAATTTGAAAGAACGGGTTCCTGTAGAAGAAAAACGGCAGAAATTTATTAATGCATGTGAAACTCTTGATACTTTAAAAGTGATTCCGGAAAAAATCTTACAAGCCCAGCGGTTAATGGACATGCTGAATGCAGAAGAGATTGAAGCAGAAATGCTTTATAAATGTGGCTGCCCATATCAATGGGTTGAGTCATCAACAAAACTATGCCAGCAAGGAAAAGATGGAAAAAAGACAAAGCCAAGATATTGCGACCAATGTACGACATGTTGGGTTGAAAACCTGACAATTGAGATAGATGTATCATCCGGCCAAAAGACCTATGATATCAAGGAATCTATCGAAAAGCTAAATGAATATGAAAAAACCAAATTGTCACCAGAGGAAATCAATACAATATTGGAAATACTAGGCTGGGACAAGATATATGACTATGAACTTTTTGTTGAGACATTAAGTGAAATGAAATCTTGCTATGACAAATTTGGATAAACATAAAACTTAGAGCAGGGATATCCCTGCTTTTTGTATTTAGCGAATTTCTTTATCCGAATAAAAAAAAGAGCATTATATATGCGAACTAGAAAAAAGGAGGTATTCAATTTGAATAAATCAACAAAAAGGAGGAAATGGAATGAAAGGGTTAATCCATTGTCATAGTGAGAACTCCAGATATGATTCCACAATGAAGGTCAAACGCATGTGTGAACGAGCAAAAGAACTTGGCTATGAGGCAATCACATTGACTGATCATGGTACATTAACAGGTATCGATGACTTCATAGCAGCTGCACAGGAAGTTGGCATCAAACCAATCCCTGGAGTGGAAGCTTACATGCAGGAAGACGATTCTTTATATAAAAGGTTCCACCTGATTCTGCTGGCAAAAGATGACCTGGGGTATCAGGGAATTGGAAAAGCAGTCAGTGATTCGAACAAAAGGGTAGAAAGAGGATTCCCTCGTATGAATAAGGAAATCCTTGAACGATATTTTGCTCCTGGAAAAAAATACCATGGACACGTGATTGCAACAAGTGCATGTATCCAGGGTGTAATTGCAGGTATCATATTAAGTCCGTTTGAATTTGATAAGGAGATTAAAAAGCTCAAAAAAACACAACGGAAATATGAGAATCCAGAGTCGGCAAGCTACAAAAAAAATCTTGAACTGCTGAAAAAGGAAACAGAAAACGGTGACAGTCTTGTTGCCGAAAGGGATCAGGTAACAACGCTTGCAAAAAAAGCATTTAAGAAAAAGGAAAACGCTCTTGCTAAATTGGAGGGAACAGAGGAGTATGATGAAGCTTTTGCGGCCCTGCAGCAGGAGAAGAAGGAAGCTGAGGAAGCTAAGATAAGGCTTGAGGAAATCAAAGAAGCAATTGCTACCAGCAAAGCAAACTGCCGCATTCTTAAGAAGCGTATCAAGGATTCAGAGGAAGAACATGGCAAGTTCATGGCATATCAGAAACAGATTGATGAGATTGAATCTAAAAAACTGGATGCAGAGAAATTGTATGACTTAGCTGCAAAAGAGACATTGTATTATGACAATCTCTTTGGCCATGGTAATTTCTTCATGGAATTACAGTATCACGGGTATCTTCAGACCAATATTGTTGATGAAGAATCAGGTGAGGGAAATGATATGGAAGAAGAATCCGGGACGGATGAAGAATCCACTATAACCATTGAAATTGAGAAGATGGCAATGGAATCAATTGTCCGGTTAGCAAAAAATCTGAATATCCCGATGTCAATTGCAAATGATGCACATATCCTTGATGGATCAAAAGAAAGCATAAGGGCAAGGCAGATCATATGCTCCATCCGATATTCCTCTAAGAAAAAAACCGTATCTGTGAGACCGGGGGATGACCAGTTATATCTTAAATCAGAGGAAGAGATGGTTGAAGCGATTAAACATGTGGCTGACCCTGACTCTGTTTCTGAGGCTTTAGCCAATACATACCGGATCTGCGATGAATGTAACTGTAAATTTGAAATAGGGGAACACTACCCTAAATTTAAGGGGCTGAAACCTGGTGAAGATTCCAATATGGCCCTGAAGAGAATGGCATATGAAGGAATCAGGAAAAGGTTCCCGATTGCATTGGAATGGACAGAAGAGTACCAAAAACGTTTGGATTATGAGTTAAGCATCATAGCTGATATGGGATATTCGGATTATTTCTTGATTGTACAGGATTTCCTTGAATTCGGACGTAAGCTGGGATACTTATCAGATGAATCCATACAGTACCTGCAGGAAAATGTCAAAAGCATGACGTTGGAGGGATTGGTTTCGTATGTCGAATCACATAAGGAAAAGCCCGGATTTTCAATCGGTGCGGGTCGTGGCTCTGCCGCCGGCAGTTTGGTGGCTTATCTAGTAAAGATTACAGATATCATTGATCCACTTAAATATGACCTGCTGTTTGAACGGTTTCTGAATCCACAACGTGTAAGCATGCCGGATGTTGACAGCGATTTCAGTCCTGACATTAGGGACATTGTCGTTGAATATTGTAAAAAGCTTTATGGCATTGAATCCGTTACTAACATTGTAACAAAAGGATTCATGGCTCCCAAAGGGGCAATCAGGAATGTTGCAAGGGTTATTGGTATAGAACGAGATAAGAGCGATTACTATCTTCAGCTTGCTGATATGATTGCCAAAAAAGTACCATCAAAACCAGGAACGTCATTTGCCACATGTGAAGATGAGCTGAGGGAAGCCTTTAAAGGAAATATAGATGCAAACGAGATAATTGATCAGGCTAAAATGGTAGAGGGTGTGTTCCTTAATTATGGAATGCATGCAGCAGGAATCATCATTGCGGACGGAAATCCTGTATCTGACTATGTGCCGCTCATGCGAGATGATAAGTCTGGAGATATGAAGGTACAGTGTGACATGACACAGGCAGAAGAAAAGCATGGATTGTTAAAGTTTGACTTCCTTGGACTGAGAAACTTAAAAATTGTAACATTGACACTAAGGAGTATCAAAAACAGAACCGGAATCGACATAGATGTGGAGCATATTCCTTTTGAACGGGTTGTATTTGAAAAGATATTTGCCAGTGGAAAGACTGGGTCCATATTTCAGTTCGAGTCTCCCGGAATGAAGAAAATGTTGAGAAGTGCAAAACCTGAATGTCTGGAAGATCTGATTGCATTAGTTTCATTGTATCGGCCAGGTCCTATGGACAATATTCCAAAATATATTGAGTGGAAGACACATCCTGAAAACATTGAATATCTTTGCCCTGAACTTGAGCCAATCCTTAGTAAGACATATGGTGTCATTGTATATCAGGAGCAGGTAATGGAAATTGTCCAGAAACTCGCAGGATATAGCCTGTCACAGGCAGATAACGTACGCAGATTCATGTCAAAAAAGAAAATGGATAAACTGGTACATGAACGTGAATCCTTTGTGAATGGTGATCCAGAACGTGGAATTGAGGGTTGTGTAAAACGCGGGATAGATGCTATGGTCGCAAATGAGATTTTTGACCAGATGGTTGAATTTGCTAAATATGCATTTAACAAAAGTCATGCTGCTGCTTATGCAGTCTTGTCATATATTACGGCATATTTTAAGCATCATTTCCCTGCTGACTATATGTGTGCTGTGCTAAACTGTACAGATGATATTAAAAAGATGCCTTCTGTCCTAAATGATTGTCGCGAGATAGGTGTGAAGGTGCAACCGCCGAACATCAATAAGTCAGGCCTGGGTTTCATGGTAGTTGACGAAGAAATCGTATTCGGACTTGATTCCGTAAAAGGAACAAGAGCCGCCTCAGCAGCTTCTATTATCAAAGATAGAGAAGAGAATGGGGAGTACGTATCGTTTAAGGATTTCCTAAGGAGACGGGTAGCTGATAAACCAACAACAGAGAATTTGATTAAGGCCGGGGCAATGGATGAGTTTAGCACGAATCGTGCCGCATTGCTTCATATGTATACATCTGCAGACGAAGTCATTGCAAAGATAAAGAAGAAGGAACAGGCAATCGATGAAATCAGGAATGAAATAACTCAAGTCACGAGTAAAATCTCTATAAAGGTATCTAAGGAAACAGATACAGATGAGATAAAGGCTGCTGAGGAGATTAAGAAAAATGAGAAAGAAGAGTCTAAGTTAAAGAAAAGATACGAGAAGGCTATTGAGTCATTGGAATCTCTGAATAAGATGTTTGACATCATAAGGATTGTTGACTTACCAGAAGATTACTGGGCAAAGATGAAGGCGGAAAAGGAGGTATTGGGATTTTTTGTAACATCACATCCATTAAATAAATTCAGGAATGCGGAAGAGTTGGGCTGTATAGCAATCAATGATCTTGCAGATCCTGTCAAGAATGTAAAAATAATGGGGCTGATTGAGAACCTTGATATCAAGAAAAGGAAGTCCGATGGAAAACCAATGGCATTTTTTGATTTAGAGGATAAGACGGGCATCATCCATGTATGCTGTTTTGTTAAAAAATATGAAGAATTTGGTGAAAAGATTGACAGTGATATGGTTGTCGAGATTACCGGAAATGTAATCAATGAGGTTGATGAGATGAGCAGTGAGATGGAAATATCCTTCATCCTCGACTCTGTAAAGGAAATCGTTCCGGACTTATCAGAAATCAGGATGAACATTGATGGGATGCTGGAATGGAATAAGATGTACCAGGATTTGAGACGTAGGAAGTATATCACAAATCAGGGGCATCCTTTGGTACTATACGATAACCTGTTTGATGAATTTAGAAGAACAAAGGTGTATGTGGATGAATCCATACTGAAGGATAATGCCTATGACTGCATTGAAGGAAATAAATAAGGAAAGGGGGGAAACCCTCTTTTTTTGTTCTTAGAAGACGGTTTTTTAAAATGATATCTTGCATATTAAAATTGATGTCTGAAAGATAAAAACATTAAAAATAAAGAAAAAAAAGCAATACTTATTGCATATTTTCATTATGGAAGAGGAGGAATCAATTAAATGGCAAGACATAATTTTGTATTTTTATATGGTCGGGTAACAAAAAACCCGAAAATTTTAGTAGACGATGAAGGTAATTTTGTAAAAGGCCAATGTATGCTGACAACAATCCGAGGCGATAGGAGCCCGGATGACGATGAATTTGTTAATTTCAGACGTGACTGCCCAGTCATTCTGACAAAAGCACCTGACCTTATCTATGAGATGTCACAATGGCATGAAAATGACATGGTTGAAGTAAAAGGAAATGTTTCGACCAGGGATATCCCAAGGATTACACATTGTGAGCACTGTGGGCATCAGAACACAAAAAAGGGTGTATTACTTTATATCACACCAATATACTGTTCAAAGGTAGAATCATGTTCAAGCGAAGAAGAGTGTAATGAACTCCTTAAGAAAAAATGTGAAATTTCGAATCAATGTATCGTAGCAGGTAATCTCTGCAATGACCCTGAATTCTACATACATAATAACGGTTTGTGTCAAACACAATATCAAATTGCATTGAACCGGAAATTCAGGGTTAAGGAAGATCCTCCGGAAATAAAAACAGATTTTCCATGGATTAAGTCGCAAGGGGAGAGTGCAAGACTTGATGCCCAGGTGCTGATGAAAGGTTCTTCAGTACTAGTCGAAGGATATATACAGACAAGGGAAATCGAACAACGTGCAATCTGTGAGGAATGTGGCCAGGAATACAAATGGAAGGATCGAGCCATGGAAATTGTTCCATATAGTACGGAGTATTTATTAAACTGCAGATCAATCGAAGAAATACAAGAAGAAGAAAAGGCGGCGCAGGAAAAGGCGTTCAGTGATATTTTTGGCACGAATTAGTTAAAGGGAAGGTACATGCCTTCCTTTTTTTATTAACTTAACTTTCTTTTCACCATTATATATATGTGATTACGACAAATGGAGGGGTAAACATGAATATAAGACTAAAAAGCCAGGACTTATTAGAAGTAATCCAATGTCTTTATCAGCAGAAAATCATTTCGCAAGAAGATAAAAACAGGATTGTAAAATCGATAAGTCTGTCAATCAAAAACAACGAGTTCAGTGAGACCGTTAAATGTTTGAAAAGCACGCAGTGCTTGAAAGAAGATAAGATGCATCTGTTCACAAGAGCATTCAATATTGTACAAGGAGGAAATTAGTATGGATTTTTTAAGTGATACATGGGCAATTGAGGGTAAAGAGTATGATGAGTTCAAGGAGCAGTTGGAGAAGTTTGAAAAACAGACAATCATCAAGGAAATTCCGATGGATGAGTTCTCTTTCTTAAGCATTTCAGACATGGGTGTTGGGTATATGGCATATCCGATGGGGACAGGTACTGTATGGAAGAAAAATAAGACCTCTCTTTCGTTAAAGATGCTGCCTGTAAATAAGGACATGTTCATCATGAATGGATATGGCGATGATGTGGTAAACGAATCTTTTGATAATGGTCTGTTCACAATCTTCTCAAAGAAGAAGTTGACCATGCCTAAGATTTCAAAGAGCATAAATGAAGGGGAGTTTTTACCTGTGTCAGCAAAGGCAATCAGCACAATTGCAAACAGGATAAAATATGGTGGTTCCAATTTCTTTACAGACCGCCTGATCCGAGATATGGCAATTGCTTCCCACTTTGACAAGCCAATTCCAGTATCTGCAGTACTGAGGACGGATTCTGAATCCGGCAAACAGAAGGTGTTTGCTGTAATGAGTGAGAAATACACAATCATTCCACAGAAAACGATCATCTCCATCATTGATAAGATTAGCAAGGAGGCAGAAGCGGATTTAGGGAAAACCGTCATTTCTGATTGGTACATCGATCATTCTGTAACACGGATCAATCTTGATTTCCCGGAAAAAGCAGAAGAAATTGCGGAAACCTATTCAATGGCTGAATCAATGGTTCCCGGAATCATGATTGAAACTTCCGATATCGGAGACTGTTCATTACGTCTTCGCGGATATTTTAAAATCGGCAGTTACACGGTATATACCAAAAATGAATATGTGCAGATCCATTCTGGAAAATTTGACGAAGCGGAAGCGGTAAATGCAGCCACTGGAAAGATTTTCCCTGAATACATGAGCTATCCAAAGAAACTGGTGTCCCTGATGGCAATAGACATTACAGATGATTCAATGTCAAGTGCAATGAAGATTAAGAAAATGACAAAAGCATATAAGGATGTTTCTAAAAAAATCGGGTTAGTCAAGGAAATCGGAAAAAAGAGGGAAAAACCTCTGATGGAGCAGCTGATTAATGGAATCAATACAGACATCAGCTATACGGCGTACGATGTTGCCATGACATTCCTGACATTACCAAAAATGATTCTATCAGATAATAAGAACCTGATTCGTTCAATTGCAAAAATCACTGTCAACACGCTGGATGCATTTGACGAAGAAGACGATCTTCTGATTGCATAAGGAGGATTTATGACAGGATACACAGAAAAAATAGAAAGTGGCTATATTGAGACGGGGAAGGAATTCTTAATATTATGTTGTCGAGCATTCGGCTTTGATATGGAACATATGTCTAAAGAAATGCCTCCAGCAATAAGCCCAGATCCTTACTTTAAGAAAAGAGTGGAAAGCGCTGAGCAAGATCTGGAAAGAGCCTTGAACATGACACTTGAAGAAGCAAAGGTACTTGCGGAAGAAGAGTACAAAGAAATGGAGAGTCTTTACAAAAAATCTTTTGATGAATCAATAAAAACAAATCAGAAGTATGAAGAAATACGGGAGGAAATCCTAAAGTGGGATCCTCCTACGGAAAATCATTTAAGACTAAAGGAATTTGCCCTGGAACAAATTGACAGATCCATCCATAGTTTATACAGTCTGTATGAAGATGCTTTGAAGAATGGAATGAGGAGCCCGTCAGAATATCGTTTGTATCACATCAAGATGTGTGAAGAAAGACTGGCTCGTGTAAAAGAAATGTACGAAGAACATATGGAATCGGTCAACGAGAGGAATCAATGGTTAACGGATTTCAAGAATAGTTTTCAGAATAAAGTTATCCAGGAATAAAAAGACACATTATTTAAGTGTAAAAAACAATAAACGAAATAAGGAGAACAGCATATGAGATTACATTTTTATCGTATTGATGAGAAAAGGGAGATTGTGTTAGGAAAAATCACATCTGTAAAGGAAGGAACCGGCTCCGTCGCTGGAAAGGTCATGAATGTCCAGATTGAGGGGACAAAATGGGAAGACGGCGCAGAAAAACCGGAAAAGATGGATATTTCATTCTGGAATGGTGAAAAGTCAAAACTGGCTGACCGTGTAAAGAAGGCCAATCTGAAGGAAGGCGACACCATCATGGTTGATGTCTATAATAATGATGGCAAATACATCGGTAACGGATTCACCTTCAACGGACATGTCGTTATCCCGGCCACAGAGGAGAGAGGCGAGCGTAATATCTTCATCGGAGTTGTGGGATCCATGACAGAGGATAAGGATAACCGCTACTATAAGATTTCCATGCCGGTAAAGAATGCTGACAAAGAAACGGAATGGGTAAGCATCAGCTTCTGGAATGATGAGACAAAACAGATGGCAGACCGTGCAAAAAAGGTCATCCGCAAGAGAGAGGATAAAAATCCACGCGTTGCCGTTGCATGTGGTGCTAACAAACCATATAATGGAAAGCCAAGCTACAGCGGAATGTTTTTTGAAATGATTTCTTGATAATAAAACCCACTTATGTGGGTTTTTTATTATATGTTCGTAAAAACTCACATTATATATCTGTAAAACTTAAAAGTTGAAAGGAGCAATAACATGATTATTAAAAGTGAAGTGACAGGTGAAGAATACGAGGTTGGTACATATAACGGGGAAAGTGGAAAAGTCGGTATTCAGCATGAATCCTTACATGACATCCTGGTCAATAAGCTGCCAGATAATGTTACTTATAACACAAGGGTTATTACAGCAACGGTTGATTATTGTGCGGCAGAATGTGTGATTTCTGATATGAATGGCAGGAAGGTGCAGGCCTTTAATGATGTAAGCATCCCAAATGGCATCTTCAATGATGATGAACAGAGAAAGTTCGTGTCAGCCCATCCGATTACACAGGTTATCCAGTCAGCGGAGGATACTGCTGTAAGAGAGTATCTCAAATGGCCCAGATATTTTATGAAAGAAGGAGCCGGTGGGACCGTGATTGGAGAGGTAGAAATTCCGCCTGAGGCAATGGAGGATCAGACCGCCACTGAAGAGCCAGGTGAAGGAGCAGGAATGACAGAGGATAATGATACGTTCACTGGAATGAATCCACCTGAAGAACCAGATAGCAATGAGCCAAACACAGAAACTACAGCAGCTGATACCGTGGAAAATCAGCCGGATCCTGCCTCTGATTCTGCACCAAAGGATGCGGATACAGAAGCGGAATCGGAGTCGGATTATACACTTGAGGAACTTGGTAAGATGAAACCACCAGTTGGCAAATACGCAGATAAGACCTTTGATGAAATCTGGGCAGAGAAGAAAAGCTGGTTTGATTATATCGTGACCACAAGTAAGAATAAGAAGTATGATCTTGCAAGGGAATACTACAGAAAAAAGAATGCTCAGGAATAAACATCTGTATAACAAACACAAATAACTAGCCTTTATGGCTAGTTATTCTTAAAAGGAGAGTATATCATGTTTGATAAAATTATGAACTATGTAAGGAAACAGAGAGAATTAGATAATGAGTACATGAACATGAATGAAGAACAATCCATACTGTATAGCAAGTGGCAGAATATGTTAGGTTTGAAAGATGAAATCAGAATCATCACAGGAAATACAGAGGCAGAGGTAGAAAAAGAATATAACCAGTTCCGGCGCGAAATGGAAAGGATGGACCCGAATTATCATTGTGGGCACAATAATTTCTTGGCAACAAAATATCTGAACCATATTTACAATGTTAAAGAACCGGAATATCTTTATGAGGACCATAAACTGACAATCATTATACGTTATCGCTATATAGGGTTACGTGAAGGCTTTACAAAAGAGGAACATGATACCATTAAGGCACAGTATAATGAGATGGGGAAAAAAATCAAGAGGTTTGAACAACTGCATCCAAGGATTTATGCAAAGCATAACCGCTGCTATGATGATGATTTTTAGAAAAAGCATTGCTATTTGAGGAATATAATATAAAACAGGAAGGAATATATGGAAAATAAATGGAAAGATAATACCTTAAGCCGCGAAATAATTGCTCTGATTGAGAAATATCCATCCATAGTGATTTATGATACAGAGACAACCGGTCTCAGTAAAAAAAAGGATCAGATCATACAGTTTTCGGCAATCAGATATAAACTTCCGGATTTTGAAGAAATGGATCGACTGGACATATATATCAAATGTCCTTTCAGTGTACCGGAAGAAGCAAGTAAAGTAAACAAGATTACAGATGAGGTCCTGGAGGACCTTGGACTGACAGAAAAAGAGGCGTTTACGCGTATCACAGAATTCCTGAGACCGGATGATCTCATAGGAGGATATAACAATAAATCCTTTGATGATAAGTTCATGGAGGTCCTATATCATAGATATAAACAGGAATTCATTTTTGCAGATAACATTGATGTTTTTAAATACGCAAAATCAATCATTCCTCCAGAAAAGGTCATGGCTCCAACTGAGGTAAAAAACAAGACAACGGGAAATATAGAACTTGTTGACAAGCCATGCTATAAATTGGAAAACATAGCCTCATATCTGGACGGAGGGGAATATCAATTCCACTCTTCCATAGAAGATGTAGCAGCAACAGGGAACGTACTGATTGGATTACTTGATTTGTCACGGGAACTTATCTGGTTTGAGGAGGAAGAAGAGGCGGCAAGGAAAAGTGTACCGAGGCAGGATGCAAAAGTCGCAACGGTAAGCCTGTATGCGCCATCTCAGAACCTGAAAAGGGTGTATGTAAATACAGACCAGGGAACCATCTATTATGATGAAATAAAGCATAGATGGGGGGCAAAAACAGGAAATGTGGATTCCCTTAATATGGTAAACATCCTGAAGCAGGTCTATGAATTATCTGGTGCAACGAGTGAACTTGATTTGTTCTCTAAAATGCAAAAAAAGGAAAAAGTTTCACTGCAGCTTAATATCAAGCGTCAAAAAATTGTATGGAAGATCTTTTCACTTGTCTTTGGAGAAATGAGTGAGGATAAGATGGAAGAAGCGTTTCGTACATATGAAGCTAACCTTAAAAAGGCTCATCTATATGATAAGGAACTTTTGTCACGTCTGATAGCGGATAACCTTATTTCTTTAAGAAATCATACAAAGGGTATGGATGAAGAAAGCCTCTTAAAGGAAATCCGGATCTTAAAAAAAGAAAGCCGGTCGGAGGATTGGGAACTGAAGGCATCAGAAGATATCGAAGAGTTATATCAAATGCTAAAATGCTAAAAAGGCCATGAAGGCCTTTTTTTAATGGTTGATAGCTTTCTTATTTAAGATTTTTATCTTGATTTTCTTACTGGTATGTTCAAAAATTTCATACTCGACCTGACCAATCTTAAATTTCATATGGGTAAGATTTAAATTCGCATCATTATATTCCGCTTCAGTAAGTATCTTATCAATATGGTTAACCATCTTAATATAATCTGTAATGGTAAGGTTGTTATTACAAGCACGCTCATTTTCAGTCCGGTTTTCCGGATAATATTTAGGGCAGGCATAGAAAGAGTCCTTTCCCATATCTGAACCATCACGCATATACATTCCCACCAGTTCATCATGGCCATGCCCACAATAGATTTCTATCAAATCACATAAGTTTTTAATCATATATTCAATCCCCTTTTTGTTTTTTTCTGCTGAGCAGATACTATAAGTATGACTTTTAGAATGGTAAATTGAATCACAAAACCTTACTTAATTGGTTCTTTTTGCAACCACAAAGAAACGTCCATTGTCATAAGTATATTCACATGTCATAAGAGTAAGCAGCATGTCACCATATTCAGCTGTAATCCCGGTTTCATAGTAAGAATGCTCTTTTATATAAGAGATGAAATCATTGAATTTTTCCTTGGTATCAGACGACAACAGTTCTTCCAGTTGCTCTGTTTCATCTGCATTGAATCTGAAAGCTCCAATGATTTCATAATCATGGGCTCCAAGAACTGTATCGAAATAGATGATGGGATGTTCCTTATAATAGCTCATGTCCTTGTATTTGTTGATGGATGCAAACATCGTACCATCTTTCATATGGTGTCCAAACAGGACAATATTACGTAAACCGGATAAGTCATATTGCGAAGCTACATAGATTGATCCATGGGAACTCTTTTTTCCATAAAAGTCCTTTTTAATATAATCGTCTGGATTATCCTGGTTCTGTACAACAGGATAGTTCACCTTGGTCCCTGGTATTTGTATCCAGCCGATGAAATCATTGTTGATGGAATAAAAATCAGAAAAGCTGGAAAGACGGATCATGCGTTCCTCGTCAAGGATTACCTGCCCAGAACCATTTTCCAAAAACAATGAATCCGTTTCCGGTTCCGCAATTAAACTGGTTTTATTTTCTTCTATGATAATTTCTAAAGAATTCACCACATCATTACTTTGATTGGTTTCATTCATGCGGGTCATGATTTTATAGCATGAGACAATAAAAATAACTGCGAATACGGCTAATGCGAGATTTTCAAAGTATCGCTTCATAAGCACCTCCCTGTACGTATTATGGCCGATTTTAAGTTATTCAAGGGGATTAAAAATCATTATATAAGTGTAAAAACTAAGAAATCCGGAGAAATAGTATTTAACGGATTAAAGGAAGGAGATTATATGGAGACAAAATGGAAACAAAAAAATCCGGCACTGACCACCATCCGGGATGTCGTTATGGCAAATACAGGTCTTTCAGATGAGGAGCTCATAAATGATACGAATCTTTATGAAATAAAGGATATTGATCAAGTGGTCAATGTATTGAATGATGCAAAGCTGAAAGACATTTTCGTAACAGTTGTTGGTGATTATGACACGGACGGTGTGACGAGTTCATCTGAATGGGAATACATCCTGAAAGAAATGGGGATCCGATATCGAATCCGCCTGCCAAAACGCCACTCAGAAGGATATGGCCTGAATGTAAACATCATAGATGAAATAGATGATGGGATATTAATCACAGTAGATAACGGGATTGCCGCCATTGATGCAATTAAAAAGGCAAAGGATAAAGGGTTATATGTCATTATCGTGGACCATCACAAACCGGTTATTGATACTGTCACAAAGGAAGTCATCCTTCCGGAGGCAGACATCATTATTGATCCGCATGCCATCAAAGGCCAGGCTGATTTCAATGATTATTGTGGAGCTGGGCTTACTTATAAAATTGCTGAGAAACTATTTGATGAAAAAAGTTCAGTCATGAAAAAAATCACCAGTTTTGCAGCTATTGGAACCGTTGGTGACGTGGTCCCGCTTGTAAAGGATAACCGGAATATTGTAAAGAAAGGTCTGTCAACACTTTTGGACTTCAGAGGAAGGACAACCGGTCTTGCAATGTTAATGAAGCAGTTCTGGATTTCAGAACGGATTACGGCAGAAGATATTGCTTTCGGGTTAAGCCCTGCAATCAATGCCTGTGGAAGACTTGGGGATCCGATTGCCCCGATGGAAGCAGAACAGTCCAGAAAACTTTTATGCTTTAACGGTAGCCTTTCTGTTGCTGAACAGATGGCTATGGAGATTGCTGGCAGAAGTGATGACATCAAATTCGTTAGTGTCAATGAAGAAAGAAAAAGGCAGGTAAGAAGAGCTGACAGAAAAGCAGAGAGTATCATTGAAGAATATGCGATGTGGGGAGATGCACCTATTGTAATCAACATAGAAGGTGTGAATGAAGGACTTATCGGTATTGTTGCCGGACATTTAACGGAAAAGCATGGTGTACCGGCTATCGTGTTCACACCATCAAGCAAGGATCCTAACATATTAAAAGGTAGTGGACGATCAACAGATGATGTTGATTTAAAAGCCCTCCTTGATACATGCGCCTCCGATATCGAAAAATATGGAGGACACCCAGGGGCAGCAGGCCTTAGTATCAAAAAAGAAAAACTGGATGAATTCAGAATGCATCTGCAGGAAAATATAGGAGAACATGATTTCGTTGTTCCTGAATTTACATATGATCTTGAAATCAAGGAAGGCGATATTGAATCACTGATTCCAGAACTCGATAAATATGGTCCATATGGACAGGGGAATCCACAGCCAGTGTTCCTTATCCGTAATTATCACCTGTGTCCAAAAGACTCTTCACTGTTTAAGCTTTCAGGTGCAGAAAAGGAACACATCAGATTTTTCGGTGCAACCTCGTTTGCAAACGCATTCTGGCAGCATGAGAAGTACCTTGAATTAGGCCAGCCAAAAACGATGAATATCATCGGAACATTAGATGTATCATCCTTTAATGGAAACACGTCGTATGGTCTTAAGGTAATCGACATGGAAGCCGTACCTGAAGTTGTAAAGAAAAGGACCCCACTGGCAGAATTAATCAACCAGAAAACAAGTCAAAAAAACCAATCGAAAGGAATCGTGTAATATATGAAAACTCAGTACCCATGGCAAATTAACAGCATTGTACATAAAAGTAAAACAGCAATCCGTACACTTGGAATGGAGGCAAACCTGTTTTCTCCAAAAGAGGAAGACGAATTCAGGGAGCCTTCTGCTCCTTTGGAAATGCATGAGAATTATTCCGTATTCAGAGGGACATTGATTTTAAAGGAAGGCGAAGCAAAAAAATATGTAAGGTTTAATATTCCTGCAAAAGCAGTTCCATATATTTACAAAAAGACGGACCTGCTGATCCAGCAAAACCTTCTTTCTGAAACACTTGGGACAAAGATTGTAAAGAGTATCAAGAGCATGATTAAGGAGTCAACAAGTTCCATCAGCGACATCCTTGTGACAGCTGTAAACAAGTTATGGGAAGGAATGAAAATTGTTTGTCCTGGACTTGCTGAAGCATCAATCAGCCTCCCAACAGAAAAGAAAAAGAAAGGCACAAAATCGACTACTGGTCCTGCTTATACAGTCACAATGAGAAGCGGTAAACTAAAAGGAAAAACTCCGATTGCAGCATTAAATGAAGACCCAAAGAATTATGACCTCCTTGTTACACAAAAGGAATGGCTTGAAAAAAACCTGACCAGTTACCCGGATAATAAGACACAAATTGATGCGATTGTAGAGGCGCTGGAGCTGTTTAAAGCCGGTGATATCGGTGTGGAGGCAGAAAAAGATACCGACACGGAAACAGCTACCTATGTCGTATATGAGGCACCATGCAAAAACATAAAGCCACTTGATGAAGAAGGACGTTACACCATTTACCAGGTGAGCGTAAAATATGTTGTTGGAAATAACCTTCCTTTCAAGATTGAAGTAATGAACTGCTATGCGCCAGTTGATACAAAGAAGGGAAATGAAATTGTCATGTCGAAAGCAGTGAATAAGAAAACTATCAGTATGGCTTTAAGTGAGGATGAGTGGTATACGCTTGTAGATTCCATGCTGACACAGAAGAGGATGTTTGAGGCGATGACCTATCCAGAGCAGCTGGCGCTTGCTGAAAAAATCAGTAAGGAAGCAAGAGCAAAAGCCCTATAGGAATCTTTCTAACTTACCGGAATGGATATTGCAGGGAACGGAATATTCCCTCTATAATTTCGGCATGAGATGCCTGCTCAATCATGGACAGATGATGACAGGAATATCCATTTATCTTAAAAATGAAGATTATTAATAGATAAAGCCGATGTCCGGCTTTTTTATTTTTGTAATTTTTACCACATTATATATTCGAATAACAAGATAAAGGAGAGAAAAATGAAAGTAGATGGCATAACCATTAAAAATTTTAAAGGAATCGAGGATATGACCCACCGTTTTGATAAAAAGGTGACCGTGCTAAGTGGTCCTGTCGGAGCCGGAAAGACATCTTTCATGCAGGCTTTTCGATATGGTCTGACAGGTGAAGCACCAACATTGCCAATCAGCAGCGGAAAAAGCAGCCTGATTGTTACCATGGATTGTGGTGAAGAAATGTGTATTGAAAGAACCATTGCCAATCCTAATAAAAGGGCTACAAAGATTCTTGGAAGAAAAGTAGGTGTGGGTGCAAGTGAGGAATATATAGCAGAAACAACCAATGTAAGCAATGATATCATGAAGATTGTGACTTCTTCAGAGGTCCTTCAGGCATTAAAACCGGATGAACTTGGGACGATCTTCCTTGAGCAAAGTAAGGAAAAATGGACCATGGATGACCTTCTGGAGTGCCTTAATAATCTTAACATCAAAGAGAGGACTGCACTCGATAAAGAATACGAAAAACTGGAAGATGAGGAATTTGAAAAAGGAAAACTTCCGGCAGAGGTCATTAAAGAAATTAAAGGCCTTTTCTTATCAAAAACAATAAACCTGGAAGGAATCAATAAAGCGTTCGATGAAGCGAAAGCCACAAAACGTGATAGAAACGCCCAATATAAAATTGCTTCATCCAAATCAAAAGGATTTCTCGAAATCGTGAAGCCTGCTTATACAGAAAAGGAAATCAAAGATAAGCTTGAGGAAGTCATTGGGGTTGAACGCAATGTGGCATCCTATAAAAAAACGATTTCGGATTATAAAAAGGCTTTACAGAATAAAAAGGAACAGGATAAAAGGATTGCTTCGTTGGAACTTTCCATTGGAATGAATAAAGGTGTTAAACCGAATACCGCAAAATATTCAGAGTTAATGGAAAAGAAAGAAGATTATACAAAACAGATCATTTCTCATGAAAAAATCCTGCAGACTTTAAATGACAGCTTATCCAGACTGAAAAGAACACTGGAAGGCCTTGATAAACCTGTTTGTCCAATCAGCTGCAAGCTGACATGTACGACAGATAAGACCTGTCTACGAGAAGAACTGGATGATGAGGCATTTGACATATCGGAATCCATCGTTGAGACGCAGGGTATCCTGAAGGAGATCAAGGATGCCTTGGCAGTAGTGGAAGATGAAATCTCCAGTTATCAGAACAATAAGGAGCTTTACAATAAGAAGGTTCTATTAAGAAGGCAGCTGGATGATGAACTGGCACATCCAATCATACTTCCAGATGAGCCAGATAAGATAACAATTAAGTCGGATTATTCAATGGAAAAGAATGACCTGAATGAAAAACTATCTGTACTCAGGAGATACAAGGATGCGGAGGCAGAATATAAACGGGCCAATGAATTAAAGAGAAAGTGTGTAATCAGTGATTTCATCGTAAAATCATTGGAGCCAAAGGGGCCAGTCATTGCAGAATTCCTGAAAACGTTTGTTGAATACCTCGAGATTTCATGCAATGAGCGCTCCTCATTACTAAAGACAGGTCTGGAAGTGAAATTTGATGTAGAAAACGGATTGAGGGCTACCTTCAAAACCGGTCCAAGCAAGCGTTTCCTTCCATATAGCAATTTATCTGCTGGTGAAAAAATCTTTGCATTAATCCTGCTGACAGACCTTATCAATAGCTTCTGTGACTCAAGAGTCCTGATTGTGGACGATACGGACCATCTTGACAAGGAGTGTTTTGATATGCTGCTCAATTTCCTGGCATCAGAAGAGGTGAATGATCTTTATGATAACATCATTGTAAGCTGTGTATATCATGATGATTTAGATGACGTCATCAGTAAATACGAAAAACGTGGAACAATCGAAAGAATCGTATTCTAACAGGACTTTCTATAAAACATGGCTTGGCCATGTTTTTTATCTTTGGAGATGATAGAATAGAAAATATTGGAAACATTACTTTTACCGGAGGAGAACCTAGTCTTAATATTCCTTTGGTAAGGGCAACATTGGATTTCTGCAAGAAGAAAAAAATACAGGTCAGATCTATTTTTATTGCTACCAATGGACTGCAAAACCAGATTGAGCTGATTGAGGTAATGAATGAGTGGCTTGGATACTGCATGTCCTGCTGCGGATATAGGCCAAATCACCCAGCATACAAATGGAAGGATACTATTACGTATTTGGAGGAGGAACCTTTTTCAGTATCCTGTTCAATCGACCAATTCCATCCAGACCTGGACCCATCTATTCTTGAAATGTTCCATTCGGTAAGTTATTACAACAAGACAAAAGAAGTATCTTATAATCTGAATGGCAAAAATAGAAATGGAGTCAATCTTATCAAATCAGGCAGAGCAGATGAAAATGGATTTGATGGAATCCCTCCTCAACCGTTTGAGAAATTCTATGTTTATGATGATGTGATTGATATGGTCTATGTAACAGCGACCGGATATGTGTACGGGGATTGCGATGCATCATTTGATGATATGGATTCCAGTAGCAGTGAAGTGAATGATATCCGAAAAAATCAGCTTTTGGATATCATCTGCATGGAAAAAGAAATGGAACATGTAAGTTAATCATAATATAAAATTTGGAGGATAAATCATGGTAAAGGCAAATGGAACAATTTTTGGTAGCGAACAATTCAGTAATGGAGAAGTTTCCTATAAACCATTCCAGGTCAATACGGACATCAACCGAATTGATCTCTACTTTCAGGACAATAAGGATATTACAAACATGCTTTTTGCGGTTGAATACATAAGAAGCAAGGAACCAGAGTCTAAAATATATCTTTATATGCTATATGTACCATATGGGCGTATGGATCGTGAGATTGATGGCTATGTCTTCAGTCTTGAGATGTTTGCAAACATCATCAACCGATGCGATATTGATGTAATTTACACCCTTGATAACCATACAGAGGAAATCAAGAATAAAATACACAATGTCGTGGAACTGAATGGATTATTAAACCGGTATGTTGATGAGGTGATTAAGAGATATCAGCCAGACTGTCTGATGTTTCCGGACAAAGGTGCGATGGCCCGGTATCCCAAACTACTGGATGCATGCATAAGTGGCCGGGTCCCCTATTTTTATGGAAATAAGGAGCGGGTATTGGATGACAGCAGGTTGATTAAATTCTATGAGGTTTATGATAATGAGATATCTCTTGTAGGTAAAAAAATCCTTATCATCGATGATATCTGTTGTACTGGAGGTACGGTACTGGAAGCAGCCCAGATACTGGTAAGAAAAGGTGTGTCGGAAATTGCATTGTGGGTGCCGCATTGTGAAAATAATGTAATCAAGTATCCAATCGTACGCGAAGACAGCCCTGTTCCGAAAATTTATACAAGTGATACGATTATCAGGAACTATGAAATTCCTGAAATTGAAGTCATACCATTGGATACGCTTATGAGCAGGGAAGAAATTGAAACTATGGAGTAAACAAAAGAGGGACCATGTGGTCCTTCTTTTTTGATAAAGCATTTTAGATATATTGTGAGAAACAAAAACAGTAAAAACAACAGAATGACACGAAGTAATAATATTTCAGATGATGGGTTTTTTCTTTTTCTCACATAATAAATTGAGAAACTAAATAAAAAGGAGGAAGATTGTGAAAAAGAGAAGATATTCAGCTGTGCTAGCAGCAGCTTTAGCGTTTTCGACTGCCTTTCAAACATTTGCCGCAGGCTGGATGCAGACAGATGGCAGCTGGTATTGGCTGCAGGATGATGACACCTATGCAAAAGACACCTGGCAGATGGATCCTGGAGGCATATGGTATTATCTTGGTGCAGATGGAAAAATGCAGACGGGCTGGGTAACCGATGCGGCCGGCAATCGATATTACTTAAACCCGGATGTGGGAGGTCCTCAGGGATCACTTGCTTCTGGATGGAAACTAATCAACAACATATGGTATTTTTTCAATACAAACCATGATGGAACCTTTGGACGAGTGCTTACCGGCTGGCAATGGATTGATGGATATTGCTATTATTTTGATCAGGAAGGAAGAATGTATATAAATACGGCGACTCCTGATGGATATACCGTTAATGAATCCGGGGCATGGACACAAAACGGTACAGCTGTCTTTGTAAACGGAAAAGGTATCATAACACAGACAGGACCCTCTGGTTCATCTGGCTCAACAACTGCCAAAAGCCATTCAAGCAGTGGCGGAGGCGGTGGTGGAGGCGGTGGCGGTGGTGGAAGCCACAACAGTTCCGGTTCCAATACGCAGAAGTCCTATACAATTACTATCTCCTGTATCGATAATACAAGTGGAGATATTCTCGGAAGATACGAAAAGGTTGCCAAAAAAGGAGAAACTGTAAACCTGGATTATTCGTTTGATGGATATAACCTTGTTCCAGGACAACAAACTTCTGTTTCTGTCCCTGATTCTGATATGGATATTACCTTATATTTTGAAAAGAACATAGAAGATGAGGATAAGGAGATTTATCATTATGTCATAAACTATGTGGATGAGGATGGAACAGTACTGAAATCAAAAACCGGAAAAGATAAAGAAGGTACAACCATACTGATTGATATCCCTAAAATCGATGGTTATGAAGTAGAAGATGGATACATGACAAATTTCATCCTGGATGAAAACAATAAAACCATCAACATTGTATATGTGAAGTCAGAAGAAAAAACAACATATTCATTTACAATCAAATTTGTTGATAAGAAAAACAATGCCCTATTAGGTTTCATAAACGGAAGCGGAATCAGTGGAGACATGGTTGATATTGATATCCCAGATTTTGAAACATACGTTCTTTGTGATGGACAGGAAACATCCTTCATTCTGGATTCAGATAATAAGACAGTATTGGTGTATTATGAAAAAGAGCCTGAAATAGCAACTCCATCTGAACCGGAGGCCATAAAATTCAGTTACAAAATAAACTGTAGGGATTTCGAAACAGATCGAATCATTGCCTCGTTTACCGGATATGCAGAGGAAGGAGAGGAGATTAATCCAGATTATGTAATTGAAGGATATACCATCATGGAAGAATATTCGTTTACTGTTGATGAAGATGATAGTATATTTGACATCTATTATACAAAAGATGATTCGGGTGAAGAAGAGGAAGAGGTGAGCTATACCATACGATGCCTGGATGAAAAGGGTAGGATACTGCAATCAATCGTACAAACTGGATGTTTAGGTGAGATAGTGGAACCGTCCATTGACATAGACGGATATCGCGTAGATGATGATTATTCGTTTGAACTGACCGAAGACGGAATGATTTTGGATGTACACTATTCAAGGCTTTATTCCTATACCATCTACCAGTATGATATTGATACGATGGCTGAAATCGGAACCATCCGCTTAGAAGGGACAATAGGAGAGGAATTATCCGTAGATGGCTATGAAATTGATGGATATGAACTGGCAGATGGCGTAAACATCCCTGATGAAATCCTGATAAGTGGTGAATCCTCGAACAATGAAATGAAGTTATACTATAAGAATATTGCAAATCAGGATCCGGATGCTGCTGTCGTCCATTACACAATCCGATTTGTCGATAAAAACAACCATTCAACAAAGATACTGAACGACATAAGCAGGGAAGGATACGAGGGCGAAAGCATTGTCATCTATTTCCCGGAGGAAGTCAATACATCTGATGGACGTTCATGGAAAGCAATTGGCTACAGCCCCAAAGTATTGAAATTATCAAAGAATTATTCACAGACATTTGATATCGAATATGTGAATACCGGTGAAGATCCGGGCGAGGATACCTCATTAAGAGCTTATTCCATTAAATATATTGCTGAGGACACGGATGCCACATTAGGAATCACAACAGGATACGCAGCAAAAGGAACACTAATCCCTTATATGAATGTTTTTGATGAATATGGGATTTCAGACAGTTCCATATTATCCATGACGGTTTCTGATAATGAAGATGAAAATAACATAGAGGTATATTTCAAGAGGACGAAGTTTCCGGGCCCTGATAAAAATGAACATACAGGAACCTATGATGGATGTAACTGGACTGCCATCTTCACAGATGAAAGTGGGAACACATTATTGCCAGAAGTCCGTGGATTCACAATCAAAAACAGTAAGCTTTTAATTGAATACCCGGATACGATTGAGGGAGAAGATGGAACCATATACCGTGCCAAGGTAAAAGGCCCATATAACGAATATCAGTCCGGAACTACTTACCGACAGATAAAAATTGAATACACAAGTGGGAACCCATCTGAAAACAAGCTGGAAGAATGGAAGAATACTGCACAGTTGGCCAAAGATGAATTCCTTGGGACGACACCATATAGCTACTATATTAATTACAAGGAACGGAATTCATGGAATGACATCGCCCTTGTGCTGGGAATGGGAAAGAAGAATACGGAAATTAATATCTCGACCATGAATATTGATGGTTATACAATTCCATCCGAGAAAGTTGGAAGCTTTACATTAAACCAGGATGGTATGACAGAAAGCGTTTATTATGATAAATACTCATCTGAATCATCTTCTGGATATAATAAGGTGAAATATACAATAAACTTTGAAGATGCAGATGGAAATCCATTGTTCTCTCCATACACAGGATATGCAGCAATAAAGGAAGAGGATGGGATGACAAAAATCCCTGTTTATTATCCAGATTCATATACGGATGCGGAGGGATCCATATGGGAAGCGGTTAATGATTCCCCAAGTTATTTCAACATAGAGAAACTTACATTGAACGATAACCAGTTCCATGTCGTATATGAAAAGACCCACAATAATGAAAAAGAGGAATTTGTTGTTGAAAATGAAACACAGGCCTTAGATCTATTCAAATCCTATATCGCAAGGGCAAATGATGCTGACATGCATGTGATTTATATGATTGGTAAGAACTACTATCCGAAAGATATGGCAGTTGGAGACATCTTAAGCATCTATTCAGGATCAAACTATAGTAATTCGGTAGTTGATACATTTGAAATGGGTGGGGATGCCTATACTGTGTGTAGAATAGAATTCTCTAGAACATGGGAGTCATCAACCTGCCATCATACATGGGAAGCAGAAGTTACATTGTCTGCTTCATGTACAACAAGTGGTTTAGAGACAATCTTATGCAGGAAATGCAATGAGGAACATGAAATCATCATTCCAGCCTCTGGACATATCGATGAAGACAATGATTCTGTTTGTGATATCTGTGGTGAGCGCAAATTCTATCAGCAGATAGGGGATGAGATCATAGCAACCTTTGATTCCGGAAATATGGGAGTTGGAAAACACGACTATACCTTTATCTGTGTAGATGATGATTATAAGGGAACCGGGAAGATGCTGTATCTCTGCGAAGAAGACATATCATCGGATCTTTATGGAACTTATTCTGAAAATGGACAGATTGATTACGAAAACTCAAGCATACGTTATTTCCTGAATGATAATTTTGCGGATGGCCTAGGTAACCTTGCCTTAGCCTTACAGGATATGGATTCTGAATCCGTTTCTGTCCTTACCTATGAGGAATATACAACTTATAAGAATGCGGCAGAAAACAAATATCTTTTTCCAGATGGTACATTCATCACAAAAGATTCAAATGAAACAGGCGTGAGTCTGACAGACGGAACCTATGCTGACATTGGAAGCGTTAATAACTATCCAATAAGACCTATCATCCTGTTGGATAGGCCAGATACTACAGATGATGTCCAGAAGGCTGCATGGAAGATTGGAGACTTACAGGCAAGGACCATTGGTGATGACACTTACATATTCCGATGTGTCAGTGAAGCTTATAAAGACAAAACAAATACATCCAAGAACAATGCCTTATTCCTGTGTGATAGTGTGATTCCGGCGGATATTGTGAATGATGGGGAGACAGAAGGAATAGAAACCCTGTTCTTTGGAACAACCAACAACTATAAAACATCTCTAATAAACGAGTGGCTGGAGGAAAATAAGGATAGCTCAGCGGCCGGCTTTACTGCAATCAATGTCGGTGTGGATGCATCCTATAGTGGCTCAACACGGAAAGGAGCCTATTCTAATTTTACAGCATCAGAATTTAAGAAGACGAATTTCCAGACATCGCAATATATGAAGAGCCAGCTTTTTGTATTGTCGCTTGAAGAGGCAATCAACATAAAGGATTATCTTTGGAAGTTTAATAACAGTAACTCAGATAATGCCGATACCCAGATTGCGCCATATTGTGATTCTTATTGGCTGAGGACACCAGAAACCGGTTCAGATGATAAGATATATGTTGTCGATTTAAAAAATGGGAACATCTCTACAAGGAATGTTTCTGCAACAGAACAGAATAATTATTCAATGACCGGAATAAGACCTGCTTTTGTAATTGAACAGCCCTAAAAGATATAAGACCAGCCAATGCGGCTGGTCATTTTTTTTTGGAAAGGATGAAAAAACAAAGAATTTTTGAAAAAAATTAAATTTTTTTCGTTACATTCCCTCATACTACTTAAAGATGATTTCCAATTAATTGTCTGCTCATAAATTCTATTTAGGAGGGTATAAATGAAAAAGAGTAAAAAGAAAATAAATGGCTATCTTGCATTGGCTCTAAGTGCAAGCATGACCATGAGTGGTGTGGCAGCTCCTCTGGCAGGTGATGCAGATACCTCAAACGAACCAGTAACAAATACAACAAAGACAGATGATCTGACAGAAAATAATACAGAAAAAGAAGATGAAAAAGAATCACTTCCTGTTGCGTCACCTTCAGAAGCAACCCCAAATACAGAAACGGATGAGGATACTGATAAGGAAGAAGCCGATGACACTGAGGACAAGGACTTTGTCTTTGATGACGAGGATCAGGTGGATGAAGACATCGAGGAAGATAAGACAGAAACGGAAGACGAGAAGGAACTGGATATTGCCGATGAGGAAGAAACGGAATATCCTGATTTTGGCACAGATGAATTCTGGGCATGGTATAAAGATGCAGAAGAAAAAGAACTGAAAGCATGGTATGAGTCAGTAAGAACCATGGATACTGCAACTGCTTCTGATGCTTCAAAGAGTTACCCAAAGTATGATTCAGACCTTGAGTCGGATTTCTGGACATGGTTTTTTGACGAATGTTATTCACAGACGGATGATGATTATACAATTAACTTTGACGTACTGTTTGAGTATATCCAAAATTCCTCATACGGTGATGTAAAAGCACTCCTTAAAGATATGTCAGCAATGCTGGATATCCGCCTAATGTCTATGGTAGGTGATTTATTCCCGGAAAACTATGGAACAAGTTTCACGAATGATGGAAATGGTTCTATTGATAATCCATATGTCATCGATAGTGTTTCTGATTTAAGATACCTTGCAACTTATGTAGCAATGGGGCAGGATACAGAAGATACCTATTACAGGATTAAGGCCGGGACCTATGACCTAAATGGTGTCTGGATTCCAATTGGTTTTCCAACAAATGCTGGTGGAACCTATATTCCATTTAAAGGCCATATTACTGCAGACAGTAAGACCTATATCCAAAATCTCGGATTTGGATCAAGTTCAGCCATTGGTGTATCAAGTGACATATCAACAAGGATCAAACAGCAGGAGAGTCTTGGATTCTTCGGTGAACTTGGTGCTGGTGCAACTGTAGAAAACCTTAATATTGAGACAAAGAATAATACAATTGAAGGAACGGATAATATTGGTATCCTTGCAGGTAAGGCTACGGATGCAGTCATCAAGAACTGTACTGTTTCAGGCCATGTAAAAGGTGAAAAGAATGTTGGTGGTATTGTCGGCCTCATTGAATCTACAGATTCGTCATCCAGTGGAAGAGTATCCGTTGTCGAAGATTGTAAGGCTGAGAATGTTGCTGTTTATTCAACAAATGAAAAAGTAGGTTTAGATGGTGCAATCGGTGGAATTGCAGGATATGCAAAGAATACTTCCATTGTTGACTGTTACGTCAGCACGAATACTGGTTCAGGAAACCATATCTATGGACGTAATTCCTATGTGGGTGGTATTGCAGGTATACAGGATAATTCCGATATCTATAATGTCCATGTAGAAAAGGGCGAGATTGGAGATAAGACGGGGTATGCAACCGGAGGAATCGTTGGAGGATATGCTGGAGGCAAACTCAAGGTTGCAAGATTTAGCGGTTCAGTGACTTCACCAGCATCCTCAAACAACTATTCAGCTGCATTCATCGGGGCGCGTGTGAATAATGCCGGATTCTCATATGGTGAACTTGGTGATATTGCATATCTGTTCGCAGATACAGCAAATAAAGCCAATACAGGTATCTGTGGTTCAAAACTTCAGGATGACAGCAATTATGGCCTGGATGCACATATTGGATACTGGCATGGCAGTGACAAGAAATATACACTCGTGACTGGAGCCAATACAGATGATTCTACAGATTATTTCTACGAGGAACTGGAAAGAGGAATCTTACAGATTAAAAAGGAAGCCGGTGATACGGAAGACTTCGTGATTAACCATTACACAGCTGATTCATCCGGAAATCCTGTAAGAGGATATCTGTTAACCGTGAATAATCCAAAGGTTGAAGGAACAACTGCAGCGAAGATCACTGCACAGATTAAGGAATCCTTTAAACCAGTCGTTACAGCAGAAAGCCAGGGTGCTTTTGCAGCAGGGGATCGGATATATGTTACTTTCGATATGCAGAAGGAAGGGGAGACTTACTTTAAGTTTGATCCAGATAAAACAAAGAATCCGTATTATACATACACAAAATACAGTGACTTCGGAGAGAATGAAACCATTACGAATGGAATTTCATCCGATGGCGGATATTGGATCACGATGCCGAGTTCTGATGCAATCATCAGCGCAGACTGCGTAAAAGTGGCAAACCAGGTTGATTTGACTCCTGACAAGGTTACCTTTGAAATCACACAGACCAGAACCGGGTCCAGAGAGAATCCAACCATTAAATGGACAGCAACGGCTAAGGACAGTAATGGGGCCGTCATTACAGATGTGAATGGTAACAGGTGGCAGGATCAGGATTTATCAAAACTTCCGGAATTTTATATTGGTTCCAATGTCAATGGCAAGGAAAATGATAAGTTCAATTTAACATGGACAACAGCAAATACGGATAACGCTGGTATTATAAGTGAACCAATTTCTGTAAACTCAAATGTTGCTGAGAAAAAGAAGAAATTCACAATTAATGTAACGGATCAAAATGTATCAGCGATTGCTAAGAAAGCAAAAGAATTAGAAGATGGTCAGAAAAATGGAAACTATAAAGATTCAATCACAACAAGCGCTCCTTATGTGTACCATGCACTTGTAACCGCTGTTGCACAAAGCTCCGATTCCACAGAAACAAACGATCCGCCAAAAGGATATTGTGATATTGATATCCGCTTCAATGTCGTGGATAATACAAATGTATCACTACAAAGCGCTTCATTGAATAAGAGCGCGATTACTTACAACGTTGAGAGAAAGCTGACCGGAGACCGGGCAAACCCAACCGTAGAATATTCAATCAATGGAGAAGCCGTTGGTGACACAACGACCACATCGGCACTGACAGCAACTTTCAATCCTGATTATTTCACAAGCAACAGTGTCAACTGGTATCTGACAGACGCCAACAATGATCCTGGTAAAAATGAAAATGTAGAAGCAGATAAAAATGTATTGTCCGATGGAACATTGGAAGTGTCCAGGACCGGGGATTATCATATCTCTAACCTGAAACTAAGTGGAATCAGCAAGACAGAATGTTCGAATGCTTTCATCAAGGCTATTGTGGATGACCAGGATTCAAGATATACAAAGGAACTTAAGAAAGTTCCATCTTCTGAAACCAGTTATGTAAAGAGTCTTAAGGTAACCGGATATGATGACAGTAACAATGCAAAGACAGATACATGTTCTGTTACCGTGAACTTCAAGACGGTCGATGAAACAGAAATACTTCCTACAAAAGTGGATATCAACAATAAGGGAACCATTTATGGATATGATATCGTCTACACATTTGCTGGGGATAAGGATTCAGCCGTTGTTGACAGAAAGATTACCTACAACAATGCTGCCAAAGACAAAGTAACAAATGGAGCAGGGCAGAAACTTTCTGCAACCGTGACACCAAATCTTGATACATCAAAGGACGAATATACTCCTTATAATAATGAGGTCGTATGGTCACTGGTTAATCCGGATAACACTTCAATGGTAGATGTAAACGAAGTTTTAAGCATTGACAGCTCAACCGGTCAGATTACGGTCAGAGGTTATGGTGAAGGAACCGACCTGACAGATACGGGTTATTCACCTTGGATTAACAGACTGATCTCAGAAGGGAAACTGGATGGAACAACCATTCCAGTACGGATAGTAGCAAGATCAGCAAAAGACAATTCCCTGTTGGATACAAAAGACATTAATATTTCATTCACAGCCGTTACCGTTGGGACAAATGATGAAGAAGGTATTACGTTTGATGCTGTTTACACACAGAAAGTTGCAACGAGCCTTTCTGGAACGGATATCACATCTTCTTCTGAATGGAGTGGAATTGACCCACAGATGATTGGTGCAACATCTTCCGGTAGTGCAGAAATCCCGGTATTTACTGTATATGATGCATTAAGGGAAAACTTAGAGAACGGAATCATAAATATCATTGACCCTCTTACAAGGGCCGCTGTTTCAAAGAATGTCCAGATTAATACAAATGCCCAATGGATTAAGGATGCTATTGCAGTGAAGAAGAGCGGAAACACTGCTCAAAAAATTGTAAACATCAAAGCTAAGACAACAAACGGAACTCCAGAAACATGGATTCCTGTAACGATTAATTTCAGATATGATGGTACGAAAATGACAGCCAATAAGCTGGCAGGAGCAGAAGAGTTACCATCTGGTTATATCGCTTCACCAGACGTAGTAACAAGTGAAACACCAACTGATACATATGATGTGGATAAGACATCTGTAAAAGACAGGACCATCAACATGAATGTTGTTGCAACACAAGGAAACTACTCAGTGAATAATCCTGGAACGAGAAAATGGTCTTATGGTATTGCAAAACTGGCAAACACGACTTATTCCAGTGAAGGGGTAAAAGAGAATGATGCCGTATACGAATTAAGTGGAGAGTTGGCTAAATACGCGAAGGTAGAAAATGGATATCTTGTGCCGACAAAAGGTCTATGGGATGATGTCATCAGTGCTGGAGAAACAACAGGAACCATCACAGGAACCATAACTGCAAAGAAAGATATTGACGGAAAGACAACATCAGACAGCTATAAGGTAACCATCAATTTCAGATATGATAAGGCTGTGTTGGATTCACACGAAGAGACCTTTGATTTAGTCTATACACAGGACAGCCTGACCAATGCCGTAAATTCCCATTGGTCTGGAAATGACAGAGTAAAACTTTCCGCACATATCACTGATGATAGCGGAAAAGATGTTACCCCTGTATGGGAATCTTCTGACCCGGATATTGTGACCGTAGACCAGGATGGAAATGTGACCGTGAATAAGGAAACCTGGATTAAGGAAATCATTGATAACGCAAAGGAATACGGGAATGATGTCCATTCAGGCACGAAAACCGTTACAGTAACGGCCAAACACCCAACAAGTGGTGCAACAGCGGATACCTGTACCATAACTGTTAATTTCAGATATGATCAGGCAATCCTCAACAAAAAGACAGAGTCCTATAACATTGTCATGACACAGACATCAAGGACCAATGACCCATCTGTTAGCTGGAGTGGAAATGTCTACAAGAAACTCGATGCAAAGGTATTCCTTGCCCCTGGTATGAATACGAATCCAGTTTGGGAAGCAGAAGAGCCTGAAATCATGAAGGTAGATGATGCAGGAAATATAATCCCAGTCATTGATTCCCAGTGGATGAAGGATATTGTAGCAGAACACAAATTCGAAGGAACAAAGGTCTCCGCTGTCAATGTCTATGATAAAGACAAGAAAGTAAAGGATAGCTGTAATGTGACCGTCAATTTCCAATATGAGAATGTGGAAATGTCAGAAAACACAAAGAGTATGGATATAACATTGACCGCATCAGGAAACCGGTCTAACCCGACTTATACAATTACAGGAAATACAAGCGCAATATCGGCAATCCTTAACTCTGCAAGAGACGGTGAAACAAAAGTTGTTTATTCATCATCAGATAATGGTTTAGTGAAAGTTGATGAAAATGGAACTATTTCATTAACATTACCAGAAAGCATGACAGGAAGTGCGTTTACGACAAATGCTTCCCCTTATATTAAGGAAGCCATGAAACATGCATATTCAACTTCCAATCCATATGTCTCAACTACAACTGCGGTTATCAGTGCTTCTTCGGAAGATGGACGTATGTCGGATCAGTGTAATCTGACTCTGAACATGAAGTATATTGACAACACCTACAGCTCCAGCGGTGGAGGCGGTGGTGGTGGCGGTGGAAGCAGCAGCGGAGGCGGAGGCGGAAGCTCTTCATCAGGTGTAACACCTGGCGGTTCCGTAAGCAAGACATCAAAACTGCCAGATTATGTAGTCTCTGGAACCTGGGTACAGAATGCAGCGGGAAAATGGCTGTTCACAGGGAATGGACGCACCTATGTAAATGAATGGGCTGCTGTTCATAATCCATATGCTGACGCATCAAAAGGCCAGAGCACATTTGACTGGTTCCGGTTTGACCAGGATGGATTCATGCTTACTGGTTGGTACACGGATGAAAAAGGCGATACCTATTATCTGAATCCTGTATCAGACAATACATTAGGCCGGATGTTTACTGGATGGAATTGGATTAAGGGTGTGGATGGAAAAGAAAGATGTTACTACTTTAATCCAAACTCTGATGGAACAAGAGGAAAGCTGTTTAAGAGCTGCACAACACCAGATGGATACACGGTAGACGAGACTGGTGCATGGACCATAAATGGCATCGTAATCACGAGATAACGATTATACGCAGAAGAGGGGATATCACTGCTGATGCAGTGGTATTCCATTCATGAAAATGACCGGTATCTATATGAAGCATCATGAATACCAACAGTATGTTTTGGATGTCATCCAAAACATAACTAAAACTGAATATGAGTTGAACTAATTGGACGATTTAAATAGGCAGAGATGCCTATTTTTTTATGTCTCATAACATAATAAATCAGGAGGTTGATATCATGCTATTATCACAACAATCGATTTATCTTGAAAAAAAGTTTTCTTATATAACAAAAGATCCTGAATATAAAGGATTGTCAGCAATAAAAAGACATTCCTATACAAACACATATGACCATAGTATAAGAGTTGCCGTTGCTGCCAGCCTGATTGCTAAATGGCTGCATGCTGATTCTGTATCCGCATCACGGGCTGCACTGTTGCATGATTTCTGTCTGGTTGACTATAACAAAAAGAATGATCATCCTGGTCTTTACTGTTTTTATCATCCAAAGGAGGCGGCAGAAAATGCAGAACGGTTTAATTTATCAAGAACAGAGCGGAAAGCAATAGAGACTCATATGTTCCCATTGGGAAAGATACCAACAAGCAGGATAGGATGGTCAATTACCATTGCGGATAAAGTTGTTGCCATATACGAAAAATTCTATGGAATTTCTTCTGCGAAAAAGCTAATTATGACATCAGAAAACGAAGCATAATAAATTAGTAAATGAAAAAATAGAGAAAAGAGGATTGATTATGTTATTAGTGATTAATGTGTTATGTTTGATTCTGGTTGTTTTACTGGTTAAAAAAATTGATAAGATACCAGCTGATTATGAGCACGAAGATTTAATTGGCACGTGGTGCGGTGGTCTTATAGCTATCTGCGTTATATGGATTCTGGCTTTCGTCATTTCTATTCTTACCGGGATTAACGTTTCAAAATTATCGGTTCTGGATGAAAAGATATCCCTCTATGAAGAGGAGAATCAAAGAATCGAAATGCAGATGAATGAACTGACAGCAAGTTACATGGATTATGAAGAGGATATATTTAAAAACATGGCTTCAGAGTCATCAATAAATATTGCATTGATAACACCGGAACTTAAGTCAAATGAATTAGTCATGGCACAGCTGACAACTTATAAGGCAAACAATGATGCGATTAAATCCCTGAAAGAAGAAAAAATCAATGGAAAAATTGCCAGATGGTGGCTATATTTCGGCAACTAATAAAAAGGAAAAGTGAGGATAATGATATGGATAATTTAGTATTGGGTCTCATAGTTGGAATTTTATTTGCAGTGTTGATTTATATTATTGGATACTCCATTTTCACTAATACATATTCGGAAAAAGAAGAAAAACAAGTTGAACGAATTACCTATGTTCTATGTTTTTTGGCTGTATGTTTGAGTGTGTTTATCAGTGCGAGTTGTACAATCAATGCGAATAAGCGATGGGAAATGGAGTATGAGGTACAAAAAACATTAATTGAGGATAGCGTTGAAAATGCAAACCTGACTGGTTTTGAGCGTGTTGAACTGGTGAAGCAAGCAAACGAACTCAATGCTAAACTCGTTGGAAAACAATTTGATTGTCAGAGATGGTACGGTTTCCTGATTCCTGACAGTATCCTGGAACTTGAACCGATTGCCTTTAATTGATTCTGATATAAATTGTAGGAAGGAAGATAGATATGAGTGCAGACAATGGTGTTTACATATTGAAAACAAGAGACCAGTACAGGGTAATTGAAACTCAGGCAATTGAAAATGTCTACTTCAGTTTCCTTCATCCGGAAGTCCTAAGCGACAAGCTTGTTCCCACGCGGATCCTCGAGTACTGGGGGAACAGTAAGTATACATTTGATAAGGCAACGGCCATGCAGGTAGCAGAGCGTATTTTAAATAAAGTACTCTCTGATTACGGAATCTGTGAATATGGTATCCGGATTTGTGAGCATGACCAGACATGGAAAAGCATCGTGCATGACGCAAAAGATCTTGCACAAAAGGAATTGGATAAGATTGAACCTTTTCATGATCCTTATTATGAATGCGTTAAACAGCGCCTTAGGGATATTGTGGAAGGGAAGATTACATAGAGGGGATTTCCCCTCTTTTGTTTTTCAGAGGCAACTATATGGCAGAAACAGAAACGGAAGTTTTCGTAAATGAAAAATAGCCATATTAAATATATCAAAGCAAAAAGGAGCGTTTAAGTTTATGGGATTTATGACAGTCGTAAGTATTTTAAATGATGGTTGGGATACAATCAAAAAACATCCGGATCAGTTTATTGAAAACATTGAAAAAGGAATGAATGGAAACTTTGAGTCTGATATTGGAACATATCGCTCAATGGTGAATGATTATTCCGTTGGTAATTTTGCAAATCCAATGGAAGTAGCAAAATCATTCCATGCAGATACGCTACAGGTATTCTTTGTTGGACAGAATTGTATGACCATGCTGACCGATTATTCAGCAAAAGAAAAAAAGGATATAGAATTCCAGCTTAAAAAGATTAAGGAAGCTAAATCCCTTATTTCTTATCAGCAAAAGGAACTAAAGAAAAAATTAGAGAAATTCAAGCTATATAAGAAGGATGATGTACTTGAGTGTAAAAAAGATTACAAAGTGTTGAGCAAAGGCTATTCCGTCACATTGTGTGAGCGGGGAAAAGAATATCCGATTATATCCATCGTAAATGAAGGCTCCAGTGTACTCATTGATTCAGAAAAAGGCGTTTGTAGGATTGATATATTGGATATAGAAAAATATTTTTCTAAGAAGCTGGAAACTGATATTTAATATACCGAGCATTAGTTGAAACAAATTACAGGAAGGAGTGATGGAATGGATATTCAGGTTTTGTTAGGGAAGATAATATTTGATATTGAGAAAATTGGGGACTATGAACTGCTTTTTTCTTGTTCGGATGGAAGCCGATATAGAATGTTCAGTAGTGAGAATGGATTAGGGAATGATGTAGAGGTTTATATTGAAGATATTTGTGGTAAGTTAGAATCACTTATCGGGACCCAAATCACCATGGCCGAGAAGGTCACAAACAGAGATGACCATCCAGTAAAGGGACATGACGAAGAGGAAAGATATATCTGGACATACTACAAACTGGCTACGGCAAAGGGCTATGTGACAATCCGATGGTTTGGGACGTCGAATGGATACTATTGCGAAGAAGCTGAATTTGAGCTGATTGAGTAATCACAAGAACAAGGAGTTAAAATAAAAAATCTTTTACAGGCTGCCTGGTTGGAGGGGCTTGTGGTGATGCCTTAGGATATGAAGTCGAGTTTGAAAAGATGAAAGGGATAAAAAAAAATTCGGTATATATGGAATCACTGACTTCAATCTGAATGATGGAGTGGCTCTTATATCAGATGATACGCAAATGACATTATTCACAGCAGCTGGATTATTAGCTGGAAGTAATAGCGAAATATACATCAAATCGATTTGGGCTTCGTATAAAGATTGGTATCAGACGCAGATAGTAGATCCAGTTTATAAACCATATACAGAACTTTATAGAATAAAAGCTCTCCATAGCCGGAGGGCTCCTGGAAACACCTGTCTTACCTCACTTAGATTAAGCGAAAATGGCGGATCCATAGAGTCCCCCATTAATATGAGCAAAGGATGTGGTGGAATCATGCGCGTTGCACCAATTGGATTATTGGATATCTCTGATGAACCTTATATTAATGGAATGCTTGGTGCAGAGGCAGCTGCTCTTACGCATGGGCATCCATTAGGATATATTCCTGCTGGCTGCATGGCAGATATAATACACAGAATCGTATTTGGAGAAGAAAAACCATTACTGCTAAATATTACTGATTCCGTTTCTGCCACTGTGTCAGTATTTAAGGATATTCCATCCATCAATGAATTTCAAGATTTAATGATGAAAGCTGTTTTTTTATCTGGATATGATATGGATGATACAGATGCGATTAGACAGTTGGGCGAAGGCTGGATAGCAGGGGAAACATTGGCGATTGCCATATATTCCTGCCTCAAATATGGGGATGATTTCAAAAAGGCCATCATCTGTGCAGTAAACCATGATGGTGACAGTGACTCAACAGGATCTGTTGCAGGAAACATTTTAGGTAGTTACATGGGGATTGATATAGTAAATGGATCCTTCCGCACATCCTGCCTGGAATTGTATGAGTTAATAATTGGATATGCAGAAGCCTTATATGATAAAAAATAAAGACCAGATGCCTGGTCTTTTTCATAATCATTTTTTCACTTCCATATACTCATAGATAAAACACAAAAAAGATAAAACAATAAACGCCTGGCCGGCTATAAGGGTACATGCTGATACATTGGCTGTATTTTCAGCAGCAAGAGCATTTTCCCCAATAAAAGTAAACATGTCTGCGCTAACCCCATATCCGATTATAGAAGCTGCTCCAGAAATGAAAAGTAAAAACTCAACTACGGCAATAAAGGTAATGGTATTGTCAATCATTTTTGGTATCTTTATTTTTTCCTTTCTCTGAAGAGATGTTTGAGATGTTTGAGGCGGTTGTCTCATTCGGATGCTCCTTTCCTGTTTGATATAAATAATATGTGTGGAATAATCGACCCATAATAAGAAAAGAACCGTGAAAAGGAGTATTGATTGACAGTATGATATGCATATGCAATAATTTTAAGTAGAGAAAGGGGACACTATGAAACATATACCTATGGAACGTTGTACTATATGCATAGAAGAATCATGCAAAGGAAAACATAACTGTAATTGTGGAAGTTGTAGCAAACTAAATGAATGCTATCGTATGCTCCATCCTACAATCCGTCTTACCACGAAATGCACACAGGAGTGTGCCCATTGCTGCTTCAGTTGTTCTCCAAAAGGTGGAAAAATGATGAGCCTTGATGCTGCAAGAGCAATTACAAGGTTCATAGAAAAGAATGACGTTTCAAGTATTAATGTTATGGGTGGAGAATTTTACCTTAATCCGGATTGGTATGAAATACTATGCATGTTTACAGGGGTTGTCTGTAATACCAGGCTGGTGACGACGGGTGACTGGATTTCAAACAAAGAGGTCTGCAAAAAACTCATTGACCTGAAACAATTTGCTGGTGAAACACTTTGGATAGCTGTATCAAAGGATAAGTGGCATAATAACAGAAATGTTGAAGCTGCTGAAAAATTTCTGATAGATAATGGTTTTTCTTATATTATTGGTGATGATAATACAGGTAGTGACAAAAGCATTGTACCAATTGGACGTTCTGAAGGTGATTGCAATTTTTATGGAATGTTGGCATGCTATTGCCAGAATCCAAAGAATAAGTATTCCTTCCTCATCAATGAGAAAGGCATGATATATAAATGTGCTTTTGGCGTCTGGGATTATGCCGATGTACATGATTTTCAGGATGGAGGATTTTCTGATGTTTTCAAGGAATTCAACAAGAAATTTTATGATATTTTTATTCCATCATGCGCATCATGTATCCGAGCAGCAAGGCGAGGCAAGCGTCTCGATTCACAGCTTGATGGATAAAGCCACAAATCGATTGTAAATGATATGTTTAACATTTAAGCCAGAATCCACGTGACTTTAGTCGTGTGATGAATGGCAAATAAATAGCCCACACCCTTACATTCAACCATCCTTATGG